>SAMEA3663293__coassemble_170_pt1 | contig 47704 bp, 41 predicted proteins | sample SAMEA3663293__metabat2_low_PE_021 | metagenome-assembled genome bin SAMEA3663293 (sample SAMEA3663293) | pig gut metagenome | biome: pig gut; feature: pig-associated habitat; material: faeces | place: China | collected 2013
GGGACTCATAATCCCTTGGTCCTTGGTTCAAGTCCAAGATGGCCCACAATTTTCGTAACGAAGTGAGAAAATTGAATTAAATCACTTCCTATAGGACAAACGGCTCGAAGAGACGTATGGCCCAATAAAATCCAGCGAAAGCTGGATTTTATTTTTTTAAATCACTTCCTATAGCACAACACGAAAATCTCCGCAAACTAAAACGGCAATTCCATTTCATCCACCAGCTGCTTTTTTGAACTGGCGTCGATATTTTATCAAGCGAAGAAGGCTCGCCAATAAGCAATGGCGATTTAGGATTGTGGTTTTTCCGTTCATGTAACAGGCACAAACTTTTCGCCCCGGAGCTTTTTCAGGAACTTTCAGTTTTTTTCCCAAAGCCTGTTCCAGCACTTCAATTGTCTGACAACCAGAGCAATCCATCCATATTTACATATTAATTGACGATTCAAGCAAGTCTACGTATCTTGAATACATCAACAGATTCTTTTTAATGCAATTGCACTAACATTACTGCATTGATTTTATGAATTTGCAGCCAGCTGTTCCACAAAATTTAATAAAAATCGCCATAACCGGAGCAAAAATGAAAAAAAGCTTTTTCCCATTATTAATTCTAATGACCTGCGCAAACTTTGCATTGAATGCAGACTCAACCACTGGTTTCAAGTCCATCCCCATGAATGAAGGCTTGCAACTTATTTCAAAGCAACAAAACCACATACTTCTTGATGTACGTCGTCCCGATGAATATGCAGCTGGCCATATTCCAGGTGCACTGCTCCTTACAAACGAAACTATCACCCCTAAAAGCGCACAAATCATTTTACCAGAAAAAAACCAATTGATTCTTGTGTATTGCCGAAGCGGCCGTCGCAGTAAAGAAGCCAGCGCCAAACTTGCCTCTTATGGCTACACAAATATAATTGAAATAGGTGGAATAATATCCTATAGCGGAATCCTTGAACATTAAAAAAATGGCGGCCCATGAACACCATGCGGGGATTCGCAAACGAATCCCCGCGCCTGTTTCATGGGCCGCCAAATAAATTACGCAAAATTAATAGTTTTCTGCATGTACTTCAAAATAGCTTTGTGGATGCGCACATACTGGACAAACAGCAGGAGCTTTTGTTCCAACTACAATGTGACCACAGTTGCGGCATTCCCAAACTTTTACTTCTGACTTTTCAAAAACTGCAGCTGTTTCCACATTCTTCAAAAGCGCGCGATAGCGTTCTTCATGATGCTTTTCAATTGCTGCAACAGCGCGGAATTTTGCAGCCAAAGCTGTAAATCCTTCTGCATCTGCTGTTTTTGCAAACTCATCATACATGTCTGTCCATTCATAGTTTTCGCCATCAGCTGCAGCTTTAAGGTTTTCTGCTGTTGTTCCGATTCCTTCAAGTTCCTTGAACCACATTTTTGCATGTTCTTTTTCGTTGTCTGCTGTTTTCAAGAAAAGTGCTGAAATCTGTTCATAACCTTCTTTCTTAGCAACTGAAGCAAAGTATGTGTACTTGTTTCTTGCCTGTGATTCTCCGGCAAAAGCTGCCTGAAGATTTTTTTCTGTCTGAGTTCCTGCGTATTTGCTCATTTTGTTCTCCTTTTTATTAATGGCATTATATATTTAAGCTAACGAATTAGCTTTTGTTTCATTTTTCTGCTTTGCATCTCTAATTGCTTTTGAAAATCGACTTCAGCGATTGCAAGCTGGACACAAACCGGTAAAAATCAAATTATGATAATTTACAAAAAATCCCTTCTTCTCCATTTCAGCGGAAACCAATTTTGTATCCACGTTTATAGATTGCGGCACATCAAACATTTTTCCGCATTGTCCGCAGCAAAAATGATAATGCTCGTGCAAACTGCAATCATAATGATCCGGGCCGTTTGGAACGGACACCTTCAGAATCACCCCATTTTCAGAAAGAAAACCAAGGTTTCTATAAACTGTTCCTCTACTTATATGAGAATCAATTTCCCGCGCTATCTCGTAGATTTCATCAGCAGTAGGATGTGAATAATTTTCTTTCATTATTCCAAGAATAATCTTCCGTTGATTTGAATTTCTTACCTGCATATATAAATTATAACACAATTATGAAAATTGTAAACAATAATAAGTCTTATTATCAAATTTATACAGAATGCTATAACCCATCTGAATCTTGAAGGTTTTCATGTTCCAAACATAAGCTTTGACGGCTCATCCTAGGTGGGAATCAGATTGGTTTGCAGACCATAAACTACTTCACTTAAAACCGCACCAAAAAAGCACAAACTATTTCTTGATTTTCCATATTTTTGACTTAAAATTAACTTTGTGCAACAGTTACAACCCATCACAGAATATTACGATGAACTCTACCCTGTAACTTCTGATCATTTGGAGTTTTACAAACAGATTTTAAAGGATTATCCTGCACCACAAAAAGTATTGAATATTGGAATTGGAACTGGATCTTTTGAATTTTCATTGTCCAAAGCGGGTTACGATGTCACAGGGCTGGAAGTTATCCAATGTCTGCTTGAATCCGCACTGCTAAAACGTCGCAATCAACTGCTTTCACTAAGATTTTTCAAACTTTCCTCTACAGAAATGACTAAGTTTTTGGGTCATGGATTTTTTAATGTAATTTCCTGCCTGAACAACAAAATCGTTTTCTTCAAAAATAAAACGCTGGTTCAGAATTTTTTTTCCGATTCATACAAACTGCTTTCACCAAACGGAACTTTAATCTTGCACCTTTACAACCATGAGAACTGCATCAACGCCAAAACCTTTTCCCTGCCAGTAAAATCAAGCCTGCGCATTCAATTGTTTTCCCAAATCCAGAATATAAGTGGCATCAGTTATCTGACTCAATATCTTAAAAAAGATACCGGGCATCCTACAACAATTATTCAAGACGAACAGATTTTTCCCCTCACCCAAAACCAAATCAAAGATTTTGCCGCCAGCGCAGGTTTTAAGTCCGTCGAACTGTTCGCCGACTGTCAGTGGTCTCCTCTAACAGCAGACTCAAAAGAAATTTTCGCAATAATAAAAAAATAACCGGCAAGCTGGTATTTAAACCAAACTCCCGGTCATTTCCAAATCCAATAAAATTTACACCACAGTGTCTTGTACTACAAATCTCAGTTGATTTTCCATTTATTGTTCTCGCGAACAAATCTTTTTGCATTAACTTCGATCATGCGTCCGTCTTCGCCAACCATACGAACCATGGAAGTCAGGGGATTTACTTCAGAAACCTTGAAATTCGTTCCGTCATAATATACATGAATACCTTCTGAAGGAAGCTTTTTGCGGGCTTCGCTGTACCAGTCATATTCGTAAGCAAGACAGCACAACAGACGACCACATTGTCCAGAAATCTTCAAGGAATTCAAAGAAAGATTCTGATCTTTTGCCATTCGAATTGAAACCGGTCTAAGTTTATCTGTTGCTCCATGACAACAGAATGGTCTTCCGCAAACCCCAAGGCCACCAACAATTCTTGCCTCATCGCGCACACCAATTTGCCGCAATTCAATGCGCATTTTAAAAACGCTTACCAAATCCTTTACAAGCTCACGGAAATCTACACGATTTTCAGAGCTGAAAAAGAACAAAGCCTTCTGTTCTTCCTGCAAAAAGTGAACGGATATTAGCTTCATGTCCAATTTATGGAACTCAACCTTTTCCTTAAACACTTTTTCAGCATCAATCTCTTTTTTACGGTTTACTTCAGCTTTCTCCAAATCATCGGCAGTCGCTTTTCTTTCAATAGAAACGATTTCAGCAACCTTTACACCCATTGGCTTTTTAATTTCACCAAGAACTTTTGCCATATCCTTGCCGTATCTGGTTGGAATGATTGCATAATCACCATTTTTCAGATCAAGATTCTTCTCGTTTTTTCCATAAATTGTTTCAAACGAATAAGCTAATTTCAAACCATACAAAGGTCTATCAAAAACCAGGTTCTCTTCTGATTCAGTTTCGTCAGCAACATCTTCCAGGGATGAAAGATTCAGGTTTTCGTCATCTATATCATTTTCAAAAATATCACTCATTTTTTTTCCTAAAAAAGATTATTTAAGGGAACCTCGAAAAACATTTCTTAGAGATTCTATTAATTATAACTTATGCCGCAAAAAAATCCACAACCAGACCTTTTATTTCATCAATTTTGGCCAGCATTTGAAGTTTATCTACGTGGCTTTTCAAAATCTCCGAAGCAACATGATCCAGCTTTTCATCGATTACCCGAACCTGCACATAAGGATTGCGCTCATGCAATTCGTTAAAAAAAGGACCAAAGGTCCCTCGGCTTTGCACAATACCTTTTCGTTTTACAACTTTGACTCTGTAATTGTATTTTTCCAAATACTTCATCATGTTGCTCACGGACTTTTTGAACCGATGAAAAGAATTCATGTCCATTTTTTCAAGCAGTTCATCCCCTGCCAGATCAATCTGATCTTTCAGATAAATCACAGCTTCTTCTGTAGAAAGACCTGCGATTTCCGCCGGTAAACCAGCCTGCACCAATTCATTGATTTCCTGATTCTTTTCCACAGCCATTGCAAAAGCAGATTTTTTTGTCTTATCAATCTTACTTTTTTGCTGTTCCTTTCGCGCTTCCTTTGCAGCAACGGAAGATGCTGTGAAAAAAAGTGCCGAATTAAGGGAATCTATTGAATTCATGCCAATGTAACCTTATTTTTGATTGCTTTTTCCTGAAGGAATTTATCTGATTCTGAATTGAATGGAATTTCATCCTCTATTGAAATGCAGTGACCATGAAAAATCACATCATCCTCGATTTGCACTCTTCTTGAAACAATATCACCCACAACTGCAGAGCTAGAAAGAAGTTTCACTCCTTCTTTTGCAACAATATCACCTAGAACAATTCCGCCTACTATCGCAGATTTTGCAGAAATATTACCCCGGATTCTGGATTTTTCACTTATAATTACAGCACCATCAGTTTCAAGATTTCCGTCGATATCACCATCAATGCGGATAAATCCGTTAACATGCATATCGCCTTTTACAAAGGAACCACTTCCTATTAGGGTATTGATTGAAATATCGTCAAATCTCAGTGCCATAAAAGCCCTTATTTAGAAATCATTACGTTAATATATTTTATTGGGTCAACTACATCTGAACCAATGTGAACTTCATAGTGAAGATGAGGACCAGTTGAAACACCGGTGTTTCCAATATAACCAATTGTCTGTCCTTGACTCACAGATTCACCTTTCTTAACGATAGAATTTCGCATATGTGCATAACGTGTATACATACCATGCTTATGGCGAATTACAACGTTATTACCAAAACTTGGATCATAACCTACAAAAACAACCTGTCCATTGGCAGTAGCCATAATCGGATCACCGGAACTCCATGTAGAAAAGTCGATTCCTTTATGGATGTACCACTGTCCAGTAATGGCATGCGTTGTAGGCCCAAACAACTGTGAAATATGTACTTTCTTATTCTTAACCGGCCAAATATTTGGAATTTCTTTGAACAAAGTCTTCTGATTTTCAATCATTTTTCCAATCTGCTCGATTGGTTCAACTGTATTTTCCAGATAAGTTGTTAATTCTCGAATATCAGCCGTTTCGCTTGAAATACCGTGTACAGCTTCTCTTGAACCAAAAATCGAAGAAAGGTCACTGTTACTTGATGTCCCTGAAGCCGAACCTGATTCATTAAGTCCCAGAAGAGAAAGTGACTGAGAAAGAGTTGAACGGAATCTGTTTGCAACCTGAAGCAAGGTTGTATTTTCATCCCTAAGCTCATCAAGACTTGCAAGAGTTTCGTGATTGCGATTAGCCAAAGAATCAATTTCCATTTTTGAAGAAATTGCCTTACGATTAAAATAAAGGAACGAACTTACAATACCAACAATAAGAACACAGCCCAATACAAGAGCAAATACGTTCGTCTGGAAATTGATTACCTTTCCCTGAGAATGTGGAACTATCATAATTGTAAGTTTGCTGTCAAAAATCTTAAAAACGCGAATAAAGAAATTCTTGATTGCCTTTAAAATAGCGAGAAACTTGTTCTGAACATTTGTGGCAAATCGTTTTTCAATTTTTTTATATCTTTGTGTTCTAGACATTATTTTCCCAAAATAAAACTCATAATCAAAACAAACATGAGTATATCACGCTATAATAATCACTGTCAAACATTTAAGTTGACAACTGAATAAACCTATATTACATTTATCGGTAGAAGAAATAAAATTTCACACAATTTTTTCTGAGACATTCCAGTCTCCTAATCTACTTTTTGGAAGAAAAGCAATGCAATTATTCGATACTCATGCTCACATCGGGCTTATTTACGATGATCCAATTGAACAATTACGTGTAATCCAACAAGCAAAACAGGCTGGAGTTGCCAGAATTGTAAGCATCAATAACAGTCTGCACGATTTTGCCAAGGTATATCCAAACATCAAGGCAATTCCAGGAATATATCATGCCGTTGGGGTCGCTCCATCTGAAGTCACAAATCCAGGTCCTGATTACATCAATAAAATAGAAGAATATCTCAAGCTTCCAAATGTGATTGCAGTTGGAGAAACTGGACTTGACTACTACAAGCAGTATGGCGACAAGAGATCTCAGATTGAACTTTTCATTACACAACTTGAAATTGCGCAAAAACACAATCTTCCTGTAATAATTCACAATCGTGATGCAGGCAGAGATATTTTCGATGTTCTTTCACAACGCATTCCAGATGCCGGCGCAATTTTCCACTGCTATTCAGAAGATGCAACCTTTGCAAAGAAATGCTTGGATGCAGACATGAACGTATATTTCTCGTTTGCCGGCAATCTTACATACAGAAACGCCCGCAACCTTCATGACACAATTCCAAACATTCCCACTGACCGCATCCTTATTGAAACGGAAGCTCCTTTCATGATTCCGGCTCAATATCGCGAAAAGAAACGAACAATGCCTGCATATATTACATCCACAGCTCAATTCCTTGCCGAAATGTTGCAGATGGACATCGAAGAAACAGCTGCAATGCTTTGGTCCAACAGCTGCAGAGTATTCAAACTTCCGGAATAATCATGCTATACCATCCAGTAAAAATCGGTTCCCTGCAGCTGCAGGGAAACATTTTCCTTGCGCCTGTTGCAGGCTACAGCGACCGTTCTTTTCGCTCAATATGCATAAATCAGGGCGCCGCTTTCACTTACACAGAAATGGTTTCTGCAGAAGCCCTAACCAGAAACAACCTTAAGACCGAAGTGATCATGCGCCGCGCAGAAAACGAAAAAGTCTATTCCGTTCAGATATTCGGTGGCGAACCAGAAATCATGGCTCAGGCAGCCAGAATAGTAATTGAAAAAACACATTGTGAATGCATTGACATAAATTGCGGTTGCCCAGTACCTAAAATTATAAAAACCGGCGCCGGCTCTGCTCTTACAAGAGATCCTGAACGATTGGAAAAAGTCGTTAGTTCAGTTGTAAAGGCAACTGAAGAATACGACACTTCCATTCGTCCTGAGGTTACTGTAAAGATTCGTTCTGGCTGGGATGCCGAACACATCACATGGAAAGAAGCCGCACAAGCTGCTCTGAACGCAGGCTCTAAGGCAATCACATTGCACGCTAGAACTCGCGCTCAAGGCTACGAAGGAAAATCCGACTGGAACAAGCTGACAGAGCTTGTGACCCTAATGAACAACAAGATTCCCGTATTCGGCTCAGGTGACCTTTTTACTCCAGAAGATGCAAAACGAATGATTGAACAGACAAACTGCGACGGCGTTATGTTCGCACGTGGAGCCATGGGCAATCCATTCATCTTTACCAAAACAATCCAGCTTTTCCAAAACGGATCTTACGAAGAGATCCCTGCGTCCAGGCGAATCCAAACTGGCTTCAACGAATTACTTATGCTTTCCGCAGACATTGGAGAAACATCCGCATGCATGGAAATGCGGAAAAGATTCTGCGCATACTCAAAAGGCATTTCTGGTGGCGCCGCTATGCGAGAAAAAATCGTACACGCATCCACAATTGCCGATTACCACGCAATTTTTGATGGAATTCAATAATATTCCATAACATTTCTGCTATAATCTTTGTATGTCAAAAAACATTCTTATTGCAGGAAAACCTTTCCCTGCCAGCACAGATTTAGCAGATTCATTTGCAATTAACGGCTACAACGTAACAGCCGCTTCCACACTAGACAACTCAACAACTTCAACCGGTGCTGGTACAAAACTCGCCCCTTGGAATTCAGGTTCAGCCATTTCAGCCAGATCGCTTTTAATTCAGGCTGAAACAAACTTTGGCTATACTGACAATGCAATCCTTTACTTTGATTCAGACTACTTTGTTTCGCAATTTCCAGTTTTCAGCACCGATGTCTGTTCAAAAATCAGCGACACTATGATTTGTGGATTCCAGTTTCTTACCCTGGAATTATTGAACAGAATTCAACAGAAAAACCAGAAATGCAGAATCATTTTCATATTAAAAACCCATCCAACGGTTTGCGATTTTGCAAAGTCTTCAGCACTTAGAAAAGCAGCAGTTTCTCCAGCCTCACCTCTAGTAGGCGCTGCAGAAGCCGCCTTCGCAACTTTCGCGGAAAACATCGCCGCTATTTCCCTGGAACACCAGAACCTTTCTACCCTTTTGATAACCGGAGATTCACAAAACGAATTCCTCTCCGACGATTCAACTCTTGCCTCCTGGCTTGCCTCAACAATTGAATCACTGGATTCCGCAAAAAAAGAAAGCAAATCCGTTTCTTGGACAAAAGCTGGTTCAAAGCCTTCTTCCGGTTTATCTTTGTTCCATTAATTAAATTCTTTGATATTAATACTTTTTCATGGAGGGCAAGATGCCATTTGATAACCAATATTTAGACATAATCCTAAAACTTTGCGCAAGTTTTCTATGCGGCCTTCTTCTTGGTTTTGAACGAAAATCCAGGCAACATGCCGTTGGATTAAGAACGCTCATTCTTATAAGCGTTTCAACTTGCCTATTGTGTATTCTTTCCATCCATATTGCGGGCAACCTTGACAATGCCCGAGGCGACCCTGGACGGATTGCCGCTGCCGTTGTTACGGGTATTGGTTTTTTGGGAACCGGTGCCATCCTTAGACAAGGTTTAAACGTGCGTGGACTAACATCCGCCGCTGTAATTTGGACTGCCGCAGCCTTAGGTCTTGCCTGCGGTGCAGGACTTTTCTTTGTGGTAGGAATTACACTCCTAATCTGCCTTACAACTCTTTTACTTTTTGAAAAAATAGAGTGGCGTCTTTTTCCTGCCGAAAAAACAAAAAAGCTTACAATCGTTTATTCCGGCTTTGGAATCGACATTGCTGATATTCAGACAAAGATTGCAAACACAGGACTTTTGCAAAGGGACTTCAACATGTCGGAATCCATTGAAAAAGAACGAATAGAATTGATTTTTTCCGTAAAGGCTCCAGGAGCATTTAATCTGGAATTGCTTACAAAAGAATTGATGAAAACTGGAAAAATCGCAAAAATTTCCATTTCAGATGATTAAATTACCAGGGACTTCTCTCTTCCTTGATTTTGCTTTATTGCAAAACTGCCCATTAATAGATAAAATTATTATATGAGTTTTTTGCAAGCAATCCAAAATTTTTTTGATTCAATTTTTAACCGCGGATCTCCAGAAGTTCAAAAGAAACTTCAGATGAGAAAACTTGAAAACGAACTCAAAGCATATCAGCCTGCAATCTTTAAGAACGGCAACCTTCTTCCAAATTTTGCAGAAAGTATCCGCGTACTTTATCTTAACACAAAGCCTATAAATGACATTCTGGCAACTACTATCGCTGACCAGGATATTCAGCGTTCAAGACGCTATGAAGCTCAGCTTGTATTTACCGGCTTTACAAGCGAAGGGCAGAAAATCATCGAAAGTCTTGAATACAGCGCAAGAAAAAGTGAACTCACAAGTACCACTTTAACAATCTCTCAGATTTTCGACCGACAGCACAAAAAACTAGATAAAATCCTTCATGAACTTGGCTCTGAAACTTTTAAAAAAATAGATGCGGATCTTGTTGCACTCCATCAACTCAATGACTTCTGCAAGTTCAATTTTGTTACAATCCTTCAGATTTTTGACCCTCACTACATTTCAGCCGATTTGAAATATGTTCCGTCCTACCAGGAAGTTCCGATCGGAAAACTTACGAATATTCTTGAAGACCTTTATTATGTTATGAAAGGTCTGAAAATTTCAAATTCAACGGTAAATGCCATCACTGCCCTCTCAAACCTCAAAGCATCCAATGCTTCCTACAAGCTGGACATTGACGGACTTGTGGCAAATCTTAAAAAAATCGCCTACGTCATCAATCACTTGATATCGCCAGAAAAGCTCAAAATGCTTATTTTGTACGCTAAAGCTGATATTACTTATAATCCAAAAACTATTTCCTACTCGGAATCTGCAAGAAAGAATTTTTCCGAAATGCTTTCCAATAAATTCAAATCAGACGAACAGCGCATAAAAACCGAAATGAAGGATGATAAAATCACTTCTGAGCTTGCCAGACTTTTTGGCTCCACTCCGCTGCTCACTCTTAACGGATATAACGATGCTACAAATCAAAAAATCCTTGAAGGATCCGGTCTTTCTTTCATGTGGCTTTTACCTATGAGAATTTTAAAGACCTTTTTAGCTATTTACCTTACAGATTCAATTCGTTCTCTTTTAAATGACATCGTCATAGAAGGCTTTTTTAACAATCCAAGCTACAAAACAGACTTTTCTTCAGACGTATTTGCCGCATTGGAAACTGCACAAGTGCTGCAGAATTTTGAAGACATGTTCAATTCCGGAAAAGAATTCTCTGTTTCTACATTGGACGGATATCTTCGCGACAGCCATAACGACCCTGACTTCTTTAAGAAACTTGAACAGCTTGTGAAAACAATCAACCTGGAAGCCAGTAAACTGATTACAAAAGAAACGAATAATATAAACAAGCTTTCAAAACATCTAAATGATTTGCTCGCCGATTCAAAAAAACCTACCAGTGAAATCATTTCCAATCTGAAAGTTCTTATGATGTCTTCAAGAAACAGGGATAACACAGATTTACTGGAACAACAACATCCTAAATGGGATATTTTCTTTGAAATTATGAAGAATTATGCTATAATTTCTAGTTAAAATAGGGTATTTATACAATGGGTAAAGAATCTATAAAAATAGAAGAGCTAACAGCTGAATATGAAAAAAAGATTTATGACCTTGAACAACTCCTGGATATTTCAAAATCTTTCAGTTCAACTCTTGAATCTTCTAAATTACTAGAATCCATTATCTTCTCTTGCATGGCTCAACTTCGTGTAGTTGATGCAGGCATATTTGTCCTTGACCTTTTAAATTCCGACTTTTTTACCCTTGAAACAAATAACACCCCTTTAAAAGATCCAAACTGTAAAAAAATTCAGATTCCTTTTACCGATCCTGTAATAAGTTTTCTTAGCACCCAATCCACACCTATCACCCTGGATACTATTAAAGCTACCTGCACTGAAACAACCGGCGTAAAGATTCTGACAGAATTGAACCCTACACTTATCGTTCCACTGATTCAAAAAAATAATATAAACGGAATCTTGTTCCTTGGAGAACAGTTTTCTTTGGATCCGGAATCTGAATCTGGATTTACAGAATACGAAAAGAATCTTGTACAAACGATCGCTTCTCTTGCTGCAATTGCCATCAACAATGCCGCTCTCATCGAGCGCTCTTCTACAGACATGATGACGCAACTCAAGCTGAAGTATTATTTCTATAATATTCTTACAGAAAAACTTCACAACGCTATGGATCAGGACATTCCTCTTTCCGTTATAATGTTCGACATCGACTTTTTCAAGCATTTCAATGACACTTATGGTCACGAATGCGGTGACTATGTTTTAAAACAAGTTGCAGCCATAATCAAAGCAAATCTTCGTGAAGATGATCTTGCAAGCCGTTACGGTGGCGAAGAATTTACCGTCATGCTCAACGACACCAAAAAAGATGACGCTATGAATATTGCAGAACGCATTCGAAGTTGCATCGAAAGCCATGATTTCAGCTTCAATGACCAGCACATGAAAGTAACAATTTCTTGCGGCGTTGCTGTATTCGATAAAAAGACAAATCCTATTACTGTTGCCAAACAAATTGTAAGTCAAGCCGATCAGGGACTTTATATGTCAAAGCATAATGGTCGTAACCGTGTAACATATGCGCCCCCATCATTGGTTTCAGAAACGGAAGCTCAGTAATGAGAAACTTAATTCACACTCCCTTCAGATACTCGTATTTTTCAGCAAACCTCATTCTTATTGGTTTCAATATCATTTTCTTTACACTCACATCAAGTTCATATAAGTTACTCAGCTTGTTGGGAATGAACGCCGCAGAAGTAATATATGGCCACAAATTCTGGCAGCCACTTACATATATGTTCGTACACGGGAACATGCGTCACCTTCTTTCCAACATGATCGGATTGATTTTCTTTGGAACCGCTGTAGAACGTGCCATTGGCTCAAAAGAATATTTACTTATGTATCTGCTTTGTGGCCTTTTGAGCGGACTTGCATCCCTTGGCTACTTCTACTGGAATGGCGATTACTTTTCACTATTAATCGGTGCAAGCGGTGCAGTCTACACAATCATGTTTGCATTTGCTGTAATCTTCCCAAAATCAATGATACTTCTCTTCTTTATAATTCCAATTCCAGCTCCAATACTTGTTATTCTTTACACAGCTTTTGAATTGTTTAGTGAAATGAATTCCCTTCAAGCTGGAGTTGCACATTACACTCATCTTTTTGGTTTTTTAGCTGCATTCTTCTACTTCATTATCAGAATGGGAATCAATCCTTTAAAAATATGGGCAAAAACTTATTTCTAATAGCGACAGCAGCTTTTCTACTTAATAGTTTTTCAGTCTCAGCGCAATCCACAGATTTTTCAAATAAAATCCGCATAAATGTTTGGGCAGAAATGGATGCCTGCCCAGAACTTGCAGAAGCCCATAACACTTCATCAGGTCAATTTGACTACACAATCAACCGAATAAAGCGGACATCTGTATTCCTTCTAAACGGAATGACCAATGGATGGCGTTTTTGCTACACACCTTCAGACAAGCTTCGCAATGTTAAAGAAGAATTTGCAATGGAAGAAATACTTCCATTCAAAGAAGACAACAACACAATTGTCTATCAAAAGCCATGGATCCAGGATAATCTGGTTCACTCATGGGTAGAATTCGAACGAACTCCTCGGATGAAACGAAACTACACGATGTGGAACACTATCAAACACAAAAAAATTCAAGGACGTGGATATGCTCCCGTAAAAAATGGATTCGAAGGAATCACAAACGCAGCAAAAGACGCATTAAAAAATGCAATCAGAAAACATTACCAGGCCATTATAAAAAACAAACCAAAAGAGATTCGAGGCTCTGTTTTGATCAGAAACGAACCTCGACTAGGCATTGATGCAGGGCAATATATGGTTGAACTTGATTTTTTTCTAGAAACTGATAGAATAATTTTGTATAAAGAATTTTAATTTGCTTCAGAGTGAGTGGAGGTTTTTATGAAGAAATCAATAGCAATTATTTTTTCTTTAATTTTTGCTGCAGGAAGCGCTTTTGCTCAGTCAGAAGTTTCTGCAATCCCAGATGAAACAAATAAAGTTGACGTTTCAATGAAAGTGATTGTTCCAGAAAATCAGCATACAGTTGATAAGACTGCAAAGATTAAGATTGAATACATCCCAATGGTTGACGAAGCACGTATCTATTACACAGCCATGTATGTAACATATGATCAGGGTGAAGCGATGAATGCAATCATTGGTTGTCTTGAAGATTTCACAAAAGACAACAAATACTATTCTTACAAGTATATGGACCGTGATAAGGAACGTTACTACAAAGACAAGAGAGGTATCGGCTGGGCTCAGTACATCTCTCATGTTAAATTCATTCGCTAGTCTCGCAGGTTATTAAAAAAAATGGACATTTCAAATATCATCAAAAATTTGCACCCACTTGAGATCAAGGTGCTTCTTAAGTATTCCGAAAAGGATGAACTTACTGCTAAAAAACTGATCAGTGAATTGGATTACAAGGAAGGTCATGCGAATCAGGCATTCTCATGGCTTTCCGGTAAGGAACTGATTATTGAAACCGGCAGAACTCCATATACATTCTATGAAATCACAGAGAACGGACGCCAGCTTTCCTCCACAGGAACAGTTGAAGAGCGTCTTGTTTCTTTGCTTAAAGAAAAAGGTGCTCTTTCACTCCCTGAAGTTGCATCTGCTTTGAATATCGAAAACAAAGACATCGGTAGTGCTTTCGGTCAGCTTTCCAAAGAGGGTATCCTTAAAATGAATGCCGAAAAGAAGGCTGAATATACTGGTGCAGAACTTCCTAAACGCATTTCCGTTACTTCAGCACTTCTAAAAAAAGCCTGTGAAGCGGAATCAGGACTTCTTGACAAAGCAAAGCTTTCTGCTGAAGAGCAGGAGGTTATTTCAGGTCTTGCAAAAAAACGTGGTGCCGCAGATTCTCCATTCAAAATGATTGAACGCGAAACTGTTACATACAAGCTTCTTCCAGCCGCTAAAGATGTTGCTGAAGCACTTAAGAAAGCTGGTGTTACAGGAAATGAAATCGGTGAAATCACACCAAAAATGCTTGCTTCTGGCGAATGGAAAAACGGCACATTCCGTGGCTATAACATTTCCATTCCACCTGCACGCATTATCCCTGGACGCACAAACCCATACGTTCAGTTCCTTGAATCCGTAAAAGATAAGCTTTGTTCTCTTGGTTTCCAGGAATTTGATGGTCCGCTTGTAGAAACAGAATTCTGGAATGGAGACGCATTGTTTATGCCTCAGTTTCATGCTGCCCGCGATATCCATGACGTTTATCGCATCAAGAATCCAACTCACGCAAAATCTATCGAAGAACCATATCTTTCAAATATTGCCCGCGTTCATGAGGATGGTGGAAATTCAGGAAGCCGTGGCTGGAACTACTCATTTGACCGTGAATTCACAAGAAGATTGATTCTTCGCTCTCAGGGAACTGTTCTTTCTGCGCACCAGTTGCATAAAGCTGAAGTTCCAGGAAAATACTTTGGTATCGCCCGCTGCTTCCGCTACGATAAAGTAGATGCAACTCATTTGAGCGACTTTTATCAGACAGAAGGCATTGTTCTTGGGGAAGAAGCAAACCTTAAGACACTTCTTGGGTTCCTTGAGATGTTTGCAAAAGAAATTGCCGGAGCAACAGAAGTGAAATATGTTCCTGGATACTTCCCATTCACAGAGCCTTCTATTGAAGTTCATATCAAGCATCCTGTACTTGGCTGGTTTGAACTTGGTGGCTCAGGAATTTTCAGGCCAGAAGTTACAAAAGCAATGGGTATTGATGTTCCAGTTCTTGCATGGGGTATTGGTATTGACCGCATGGCATTGATGGCATTGGGATTGAATGACCTTCGTGAATTGTTCTGCGAAGATATCGAAAGAGTTCGCCAGCGCAAAGCTAGATTCTAAATCACAGGGCAAATAAATTATAACTTGCGCAAATTGCATAAAAAAGGGCAGGCGGCAAGCGATAACCATTATGGTCATCACTTGGCGCCTGCCCTTTTTTAATTCTACTCAAATAAGCGAATCTTTTCTAACATTCCATCAATGCCATTTTGACAAAGACTTGAAATAAAGGGTCTTCCCACAAGAACTTTTGAAGCACCCAGGCAGCAAGCTATTTTCAAATCATTAGCAGTGCGTATTCCACCGTCAACCCATAACTCAGTACAGATTTCTTTGAGCCTTGCAGCATGCTCATAAAGAAATTCAGCAGTGCTTCCTGCAACAGTATCAACCCGTCCACCATGATTCGAAACAACTGCAATATCCGGATGAACTTGATCGCATAACTGCAAATCCTTTTCCGAAAACACTCCTTTTATAATAAGCGGAAGACCAGATTTCTTTCTGAACCACTCAAGCTGTCCTGCAGTTTTTTGCTCCAGATTCACTTGGTTTCGCATTGTAACAATTTTATAGGCATCGATATCCATTCCCATGGCTATCGCATAAGGCTTAGCCATGGCAATTCGTTTTTCCAAAATCTCATCAGGATATGGTTTAAAGAAAAAATACGCTTTCTTTCCAAGAGTTTTGCAGGCTTGTATTCCAAGCTCCAGCTTTTCATCCGGATATCCATCGCCAACACAAATCGAAATGCCGGTTTCAGCTGCACACCAAAAATATGGCAGATAAAAGTCTTTTTCGTTTTCAAAGCCAATATTTTGAACAGCGCCAGTAACAGGGGCTATGCCAAGTTTTTCATGTATATCACAATGCAGGTGGAGCAAGCCATTTTTATTTGGATCCGCCGCAATTTTTTTATAAAGTTTTTTCCAGTCATGGCAATTTTTTATAAAATTGCTGCTTTTTTCTACTCCACCCATTCCCGGAAGTTCGCCAATGCAACCTCCACCAAGACATTCTTTGCAAAATTTGCATTTGAAGCGACCTTTTGGAACCTCTGGCCGCCCCAATGAAAGCGTTTCATTTTTTTCGTTCATACGAACCTCTGACTAATCGCCAAAGCATGTGCCGCAAGAGCGGGCCGTTTGAATCAACGGATGGTCTTTTGGAATATTCTTTACCTTTTTTGCGCATTCAGATAATGGAACACCCACTATTTTATTATCACGCATCGCTACAAGCTTACCGAATTCCTCGTTTGCAAGAAAATCTGCAGCAGCTACACCAAATTGTGTTGCAAGAAGTCTATCGTATGGCGATGGAGTGCCGCCACGCTGAAGATAGCCCAGAACTGAAACCCTGGATTCAAGACCTGTCGCAGCTTCCAGTTCTTGTGCTACCCTATAGCCAATTGACTGAGTCATTGCTGCACGAGCTTTCTTAAATGCTTTCTTATCAAGTTTTGCCTCTTCTACTGAAAGGGCGCCTTCTGCAACCACAACAATAGAAAACTCTTTTCCGGCATCGCGCCTTGCCAAAATCTGTGACGCAACATGCTTAATGTCATACGGAATTTCTGGCAAAAGGATTACGTCACCGCCACCTGCAATACCGGAATAAAGTCCAAGCCATCCGGCTTTGTGTCCCATGACTTCCACCACCATTACACGACTGTGGCTATGTGCTGTTGTATGGATTCGGTCTATTGCTTCTGTTGCTACATCAACAGCTGTGTGAAAACCAAAAGTAATATCTGTTCCAACAATATCGTTATCGATTGTTTTTGGAAGCCCTATAACATTTAGACCTTCTTCATAAAGAAGATTTCCTGTAGTATTGGTTCCGTTTCCACCAAGAACACACAAAGCATCAAGCTTCCACTTCTTATAATTCTTTTTGATTGCTTCAATTGGTAACAATCCCGTTTCTGGATTTGGCACTGGATTTTTGAACGGTTTATCTCTAGCCGTTCCCAAAATCGTACCACCTTGTGTAAGCAAACCGGCCAAATCATCTGAACCAATGGAAATGCAATCTCCATTCACCAAACCTCTGTATCCGTTTCTTATGCCCACAATTTTCATTCCATAATTAATCATTGCGGACCTGCAGATTCCGCGAATAGCAGCATTCAATCCAGGTGCATCTCCACCTGATGTAAGAATACCAACCGTCTTTACTGATGTCTTTTTCATGATTACATTATAACATATCAATTCCCTTTTTAATTATTAAAAAATAGAAATAGCAAACAAAGTTGTAAATTCGCCCCTATCATTTGCCGACAATTGAATTATGAAAGTATCGAATAGACCTAATGCCTTTGCAGGAATAATTCTTTTATTACTTGCTGCTTTTTTCTCAATCTCTCTATTTATAAGTGCATTTGACTTTGGGGAATTTGGCCCTGGCAGTAACAATATGCTCCTTGAACCTGGAAAAATGCTTCTGAGCGTTTATGGGTTTTCAAGCACCCTTATTCCAATCTTTTTGCTTATAGCATCCTTATTCTGCTTTACTTCAAAATGGAATGTCAGAAAATCAATGTGTTTGCTCACGGCAATTTTCCCATTTTTCACATCCGTAATTATTGAAAAACTTTGTAAATCCATTGTTGCTTCAGGGGATGACTACAGCTTGCGATTTTTCTTAACCGCACTGATTGGTTTTATACTTTGCATTCTGGAAATTCTTGGCGCAATATCTGCCGCAGACAGAATTTCTAGAAGAACTTTCAAAACTCCAGATTCTTCAAAATCAAATTCAATGGCAAAGCTTTCATTTGAAAGCGCCCCAACAGAAGAAATCAAAACTGAATTCAACGCTGATTCAGAAAGTTCTGAAAAACCAATTGAATTTCAATCATCCAAAGAAAACATCGAAATCAATCAGGAAAAATCCTTAAAAAGTCCTGCCACAGATTCTGTGGAAAAAGACGATCCTTTTGCAGATGTATTTGATGAAAACGGAAATGCAAATCCTCTTACAATGATTTCTCAGGAAGAGTTTGCCGCACTCACAGATTTTGACGAAGAAAATTCGTATGATCTGGAAGATGAAGAATCAGATGAAAACCCAATCGAATGGCCCGAAACAAACGAAATCATCTCTAAAGCGGACCCATTTGCATTTCAGGAAAACGATAATGAAATCCAAAATATCAATGATGAATTGAAAAATGAGTCGGAAAGCGTTACCAAAGTTCAACCAGAAACGACAGAAGATCAAATAGATATTGAAGAAGATTTTTCGGAAGAGGAATACAACTGCATCGATACTGAACACAGCCATGGTGCTTCTCCAACTTTGGACCCTGATTTCTTTGATGTTGATCCTGATGCCGAACCAGAAGAAGAAAATTATGATGATTTACAAATCGCCGAAGATAATCAGATGATTGAAGATTATGATGAACCTCAGGATTTTATCTCAGAAAATGATGAAGGCGTTTTTGAAGAATCAGAAGAGGAAGAAATTTCTGTTCCTGTAGCAGAAAAGGACGTTTCAACTCCTGTAAATTCAAAAACCTTTGATTTTGGCTCTGATGTTTTTTCTGACATGGAAAATGATGTTCGTGAGGAAGTAGACGAAGAAAATACTGATTACGAACAGGTTCTAATGGAAGCAAAGCAACATGCTGCACAGACTTTCGAAGAAGAAATTTTCCCTGATGCAAAACCAGAACCCGAATCCAGTTTTGATGATGTTGAAGACTCCCAGATTGATGCCGTAAATCTTACTGGTGAATTCGATTCAATAAAACCAGCAGATCTCAAGGCCGAAGAACCTGAAGATATGGAAAATCTGAATGATAAAAATGAGGATGAAGCGGATTTTGTAGAAAAACCGACATCACCTTCCATTTCCGCAACTGAGGCAAAAAACCGCGCAAACTTAGACAATCGTTCAAACCGAGTTAAGCCAAAAGTTCCTTATTCTGTTCCTACAAGTCTTTTGGACGAATTTGCAGACGACAAATACTGGATTATCGATGAACAGACAAAACAAGATTCTTTGAAACTTAAAGAAACTCTGGCGCAATTCAGTATTGAAGCAGAAATCATTGGCATTCAGAAAGGACCTGTTGTAACCATGTTCGAGCTTTTACCTGCACCAGGCGTAAAATTAAGTAAAATCGTAAACCTGCAGGACAACATTGCATTGAATCTAGCAGCAAGCTCAGTTCGTATAGTTGCACCAATTCCTGGAAAAGCTGCTGTGGGTATTGAAGTGCCAAACAAGCGCCGGTCAATTGTTAGCTTTAGGGAAATCATTGAAAAAGATCTTCCAGAATTCAAGAAGATGGCAATTCCTGTAATTTTGGGAAAAGATGTTCAGGGGCGCCCACAGCTGTTCGATCTTGTTAAAACACCTCACATGCTTATTGCTGGTTCCACCGGTGCTGGAAAATCTGTCTGCGTAAATACAATGATTCTTTCAATTTTGTACAAGCGTTCGCCAGAACAGGTAAAGCTTATTCTGATTGACCCTAAAGTGGTTGAATTAAAGCTTTATAACGATATTCCACACCTCTTGACTCCTGTAATCACTGAACCAAAACGTGCACTTCAGTCTTTGCAATATTGTCTTTGCGAAATGGAACGCCGTTATGCTTTGCTTGACGGCATGAGCGTACGTGATATCAGCAGTTACAACCGCAGAATTGAAGAACGCCATATCTGCACCGAAAAGTTGCCTTACATAATCGTAATAATCGATGAATTTGCTGATTTAATGGCAACAACCGGAAAGGATTTGGAAACAACAATCGCACGACTGGCCGCAATGAGCCGTGCCGTTGGCATTCATCTTGTGCTTGCCACACAGCGCCCATCTACCGATGTAATCACCGGCTTGATCAAAGCAAATATCCCTAGCCGAATCGCTTTCATGGTTGCTTCACAAACTGATAGCCGTATTATCATAGACAAAGCTGGAGCTGAAAAACTTCTTGGCAAAGGAGACATGCTTTACGCTGGCGCAGTAGATCCATATCCAGTTCGCATTCAAGGTACTTTCGTGAGCGATGACGAAGTTGAAAACGTTGTTGAATACGTTAAAACTTACGGTGAGCCAGACTACATTGATGATGAAATATTTGTAGAAGATGATGAAGAAGAAACAGGTTCAAGTTTATTCACCGAAGGTTCAGACCCGCTTTATGAACAGGCACTTGATATTGTTATTCAAGCCGGAAAAGCCAGCGCATCTTACATTCAGCGCAGACTTAAGATAGGTTACAACAGAGCTGCTCGCCTTGTTGAAGAAATGGAAGAACGTGGTATTGTTGGTCCTGCAAATGGCTCAAAACCTCGTGAAATCATTCACGTTCCAAGTTAATTTTATTGACTATGACATAAAAAAATGCACCTCCTAAAATTGAACTTTATTTGTCCAACTTTAGGGGTGCACTTCATTTCTTGCCGCTTTTTTTTCAGAACTTATTTTTTTACAGCTGTTACAACAACTGAATTGTCTGCATTTGAATATGGGGCTGGAACATATTTATCTGCCTTCCAGTCGTTTTCCCACTTATAGCCATCAAGAAGATAGCGGAACTGATATTCTTTATCAACATCAAGTTCAAGTTTTACAGAAAATGAACCGTCTTTTCCCAATTTCAAAGGAGTATCGGTGCTACTCCAACTATTAAAATCACCTGCAATATTAACTGTCTTTGCTCCCTGTGCAGCTTCTGCCGAAACTGTAAATGTAACATTGCACTTTTTTTTATCCTTGCTAAAAGTCTTCTTAAGTGACATTGTTTTCTCCTGTACTTTATAAAATCAACGCATCAATAAAAGGCGATAAGTTATAGTATAATAAAAAATTATTTTAGTATATACTTTTCGCATTTTATTACTTGAGAACCGCTTTGTAATTACATTTTACTCCAAAACCGTTGATTTTTCCATGAAATAATTATAAATTATTGTTTAGAACTCTAATCCGCCGATTTATCCAAATTGCAGGGCGGAATCTTTCTGTATGGAAAGAAAATCTTGCTAAACAGGAGCTTAAAATGGCTATCTTATCTAACAATCACTATTTATTTACATCCGAGTCTGTTGGCGAAGGCCATCCGGACAAGCTTTGCGACCAGGTATCAGATGCAATATTGGATGCCTGCCTGAAACTTGATCCTTATGCACATGTTGCATGCGAATCTTTTTCGACAACAAACTTTCTGCTTACTGGCGGAGAAATAGGTTTTTCATCGTCAGATCAGTCGCTTCCATCTAAACTTGCTGCAGAAACAGAAACTATTGCCCGCAATGTAGCTATCGACATAGGCTATACAGATGAGTCTGTTGGCTTAAACGGTTACACCTGCGAATACATGAACAGACTCCATGCTCAGAGCGCTGACATAAAACAAGGCGTTGATGGCAAAGGTCTTAAGGAATACGAAGGTCAGCAGGGAGCCGGAGACCAGGGAATGATGTTCGGTTTTGCCTGTAACGAAACCCCAGAATTAATGCCTGCGCCTGTTATGTTCTCTCATAAGCTTTTGCTTAAGGCTTCGGAACTCAGACATTCAGGAAAAATTACCTGGCTTCGTCCTGATGCAAAAAGTCAAGTTACAATCGAATATGATGGTCACAAGCCTATAAGAATCCATACTGTTGTACTTTCCCATCAGCATGACGAAAAAGTCGATGGAAGGGAACTGACTCACAAAACAATAGAAAAAACAATCATTAACGAAATAATCAAGCCAGTACTTGAACCAACAGGGCTTCTTGATGAAAACACAAAATTCTTCATCAATCCGACTGGAAAATTTGTAATTGGCGGTCCTGACGGAGACTCAGGTCTTACGGGTCGCAAAATCATTGTTGATACATACGGTGGTATGGGACGTCATGGCGGAGGTGCCTTTAGCGGTAAAGATCCAACAAAAGTTGACCGCTCCGCTGCCTATATGGCCCGTTATATTGCAAAAAATATTGTAGCAGCCGGCCTTGCAGACAGGGCTGAAGTTGAACTTGCTTATGCCATCGGTGTTCCAAAACCTGTTTCTATAATGGTTGATACTTTTGGAACAGAAAAAGTTGAAAATAGCAAAATCATTGCTGCTGTAGAAAAAGTTTTTGACTGCACACCTGCAGGAATCGTAAATACTCTAAAATTGCGAAACCCTATCTACAGACCGACTGCCAGCTATGGTCATTTTGGCCGCAAACCATACGTAGAAAACGGAATCGAATTCTTCACCTGGGAAAAAACTGATAAAGCTGAACAGCTAAAAGCTGCTGCAAAATAAGTTAATTATATGCAAAGCTTCGTGAACCCCGCGAAGCTTTGTTTTTTATGGAGTAGTCATGAAAAAAGCTTTGGCCCCATTCATAGCAATTTTAATAGTTTTTTTTGCTGGTTGTGAACGCCGTCCCAAAATCGAAAAAAACTCAGAAAACCGGATTCCTGTTAAAATTGTATCCCTTTCTCCGGCCGCTACTGAAATACTTTTTGCCATTGGTGCTTCGAATCAAATTGCCGCAGTTTCCGAATTTTCTAACTACCCTGAGCAGGCAAAAGAACTGCCTTGCGTTGGCGGCTTTGATGGAAAAACATTAAGCATGGAAAGAATTCTTTCATTTGAACCAGATTTTGTTTATCTTACAAAGGGTATGCATGATTTTCTTATTCCTCAATTGAAACAGTTTAACATTCCCTACTATGTATCAAAAGGAGATTCCATTCAATCTTTGGAAACTGAAATTTTGGATATAGCAAAAATCACCGGCCACCCGGAATCAGGCGAACCGCTTGTTCAAATCATTGAAGAAAAAATTGCCCTGGCAAAGGCTGCCGTTCAAAATCACGATAATGACATTTGCCATAACTTGATTTACTGGGAAATCTGGCACGAACCTTTCACAAGTATTGGCAAAAAATCTTTCCTTGCAGATTTACTTAGAAAATGCGGATTGACAAACATTTTTGATGATGTGGAGCAACCTTATCCTCAGGTAAGCACAGAAACTATTATCTGCAAAAACCCTGACTTTATTATAATTCCTTCACAGAATTCAATCAGTGCAACTGACATTTTAAAAAGACCTGGCTGGAAAAATATCACCGCAGTTCAAAATAATAATATCCTGATAGTTGATTCTGACCTTTTTTCTCAACCTGGGCCAAGAATTGGAGAATGCGCTGAAAATCTATGCAAATATATTGTGGAGCGTCGTGAAAAATAAACTTTTTATCATATATATTGTAATAATTTTTATTCTCTTAATGTTATTTGGGATTTCTCTTAGTATTGGTGCAGAAAAAATCTCCTTCAGAGAAATGATTTCATGTCTGTTCGACCTTGAAGATTCCGATTCTTTAAAATTCAAGCGAATCATTGTGCTGGATTTGCGACTTCCACGCATTTTGCTTGTGGTAATTACCGGCATGCTTCTTGGAGGAAGCGGCGCAATCTTTCAGATGTATTTCAGGAATTCTCTGGCAGAGCCTGCATTGCTGGGAATTTCATCTGGTGCCACACTAGGGGCCGTTCTTTCCATTACTTTGCTTCCTTCTACTTTTTTTGGTACCGCCTTGTACAATTCGCTTTTTTCTAACGGTTCCTTTTATGCCATAGGGCAGGCCCCTTTTATTGCACATCTTTCAGCTGCCTTCCCTTACATTTCGCCCACTAGCACAGCAGCTTTCATCGGTGCGCTTTTTGCAGGTCTTTTGATGATGCTGCTTTCTTTTACAAAAGCCGGAAGCAACAATACCGTCCTTTTATTATTGTGCGGTTCTGCCCTTGGCTCGCTTTATTCGGCAATATCATCATTTGTGCTGATAACCCACACACAGGATCTGGTTAATACCTACGGATGGCTTATGGGCAGCTTTAACGGGCACGGCTGGAATGAATTGCGATTCATTTTGCTTCCGGCGGTCGTTTCATTTGCACTAATGGCTCTGCTTACCACAAAGCTTGATTATCTTAACGGCGGCGAACACTCTGCTCTTGCCTTGGGAATTGATGTAAATAAAACAAGAATTTGCGTTTTGATTTGCGGATCCCTGGCTATAAGCGCAAGCGTTTGTGCGGGCGGAACTATTGGATTTATTGGATTGATGGCCCCTCATATTGTAAGACGACTGGCCGGGCCACAAGCAAAACGATTGATTCCACTTTCAGTTTTGTGTGGCGCAATTTTGCTTCTGATTTCGGATACTGTTGCCCGCACAATCATTGCACCTGCAGAGCTTCCTGCAGGGATTATCACCTCAATTCTTGGTGTACCGTTTTTTCTATCCCTCATTTTATGCAACAGGAGTTTCCGTTAATGCAGAACATCCTTTCAGTTCAAGAACTTTCAGCTAGTTACAGCAAAACTGGCTCACCTGATTTTTCACCCATTCTTCACAACGTTTCGATTCAAGTTCACAAAGGAGAGCTTACCTGCCTTTGCGGTCTGAATGGTTCAGGAAAGTCCACATTGCTTTCGATTCTTGCAGGTCTTGCAAAAGCTCCTCTTCATTTTTCAGCAAAATCCGGTCCAAAAATTGGAAACTCCCCTATTTATCAGATGAAGCGAAAAGAATGTGCATCTCTCATTTCGTACATGGTGCAGACCGAAGAGCCAGCCTGGGATTTTTCCGTAAAACAAACCATAGCCATGGGACTTTATGCTTCTAAAGGCCAGATGCCACTCTTAGATCCAAACCGCCAAATCCGCTTAAATCAAGAAATTTCCAAACAGTCTGAAGATGAACAACGGATTAAAGAAATCATGGAACTTCTGGGTATTTCTAATCTTTCTAAAAGATCTGTATTTTCTCTTTCCGGTGGTGAAATGCAAAAAGTTCGGATTGCAAGATCTTTGATTCAAAGCTCACAGTTTTTAATTCTAGATGAACCTTGTGCTAACCTTGATTTTTGCTATGAAGAAGAGCTTTTGCAAATTTTGCGTTCTTATGCAGAAAACAAAAACATCGGAATTCTGATTACAATTCATAACATCAATGTCGCTGCCCGCTTTGCCCATAAGCTATGTTTGCTGCCAAAGCAAAAATCAGTAATTTTGGGGACAGTCAAGGAATGTTTTACAAAAGAAAACCTTTCTGCCACTTTCAACAAATCAATGGAAGTCTGGAGTCATCCAGTCTGGAATTGTCCACAAGTATAGTTTTTCGCTCTACATTATTTTTTTCTCACTGTTTGCCAAAATCAGGCAATAATACTAATATCTACTTGGAACTTCAAAATGACAGCAAACGCAAAAAAATATCAGATTGACATGACGGAAGGAGCGATTCTTCCGAAAATTTTCCTTTTTACGATACCACTAATTTGTTCAAATATTTTGCAGCTTTTATTCAATGCTGCTGATGTTATTGTTTGTGGTCGATTCGCCGGAAAGGAAAGTCTTGCTGCTGTTGGATCCACAGGTCCTATCATTAATCTTCTTACGAATCTTGTTGTGGGAATTTCAATTGGTGCAAACGTAATTGCCGCAAAAAACTTTGGCGCAAAAAACGACAAAGAGCTTTCTCAAACTGTTCATACTTCAATTCTTATAAGTTTGATTTGTGGAGTTGCTTTAACTTTCATAGGTATTCTGCTGGCAGAACCTCTTCTTATTCTTACCGGCTCACCACAGGACGTGCTTCCCCACGCAACCACATATCTGCGATTCTATTTCTTGGGTATTACATCTACTGTTATATTCAATTTTGGCAGCTCTCTATTGCGCGCAACTGGTGACACCCGCAGGCCTTTGTTTTATCTTTTTGGTGCCGGTTTTGTAAACGTACTTTTTAATCTTCTTTTCGTAATTGTATTTAAATGGGGAGTTGCCGGCGTAGCAATTGCCACAAGCATTTCCCAAACTATCGCTGCCACATGCGTTTTGATCACCTTGATTAAAGAAAAGGGTCCTATTCATCTAAATCTTAAAAACCTTCACATACATCAGCCAATTTTAATTCAGATTTTCAAAACTGGTCTTCCTGCCGGAATCCAAGGAATGCTTTTTTCTATTTCAAATGTAGTAATTCAATGGGGTGTAAACAGTTTTGACAACACAAATATTGTTGCAGGAAATTCTGCTTCCCAAAATCTTGAAGGTTTTGTCTGGATGGCCATGAATTCTTATTCACAAACTTCCCTTTGCATTACAAGCCAGAATTACGGTGCTTCAAACGCTTCCAGAATAAAAAAGGGTACAATTTTAAGCGAACTTTGCGTAATTTTCACTGGTCTGATTCTGGGGCTTTCAGCTGCTTTTTTTGCAAAACCACTGGTCAGCATCTATCAGGAAAATCCTGATGTCGTTGCAGCAGGCGTTCAAAGACTCCAAATCATCACAGCTTCATATTTTCTTTGTGGAATGATGGATACTATGGTTGGCGCACTTCGAGGAATCGGCTATTCCATCCTCCCCATGATTGTTTCGTTAATTGGTGTCTGTGGGTTGCGAATTCTTTTGATCGCCACCATTTTTCAGATTCCAGAATACCATAATTGCCTGATCCTCTATTTTTCATATCCGATTTCCTGGCTGCTGACAGTTATTGCTCATATATTCTGCTTCATTATTTGTTATAACAAAATCAAGCCCACCTTAGTTAAAGTTCAAAGTTCTTTGGCCATTTAAGCAAATCTAAGTTTGTATTATAATACTGGCATGGATAACAATTTTCTGCCTGTTTGCCGCCAGGATATGACAAATCGCGGTTGGGAAGAATGCGATTTCGTTTTTGTTTCCGGGGACGCTTATGTTGATCACCCAAGTTTTGCCGCTGCCCTTTTAGGCCGGCTTTTGGAATCTCATGGCTACAAGGTAGGAATTATTGCCCAGCCAGACTGTTCTACAGCACAAAGTTTTACTGTTTTGGGTCGCCCAAAATATGCTTTTTTGGTAAGTGCCGGCGCAATGGATTCCATGGTTTCTAATTATACTGCAAACAACAAACCTCGCTCCAGTGATGCTTATGCTCACGGTGGAGAAGCAGGTCATCGACCCGACAGAGCCCTTATAACCTATACTGCAAAAATCAAAGAAGCATATAAAGGCATTCCTGTAATCGTGGGAGGAATTGAAGCAAGCTTGCGTCGAACCGCACATTACGATTACTGGTCAAACAAAGTCCGCAGATCTGTTCTTTTGGACAGCAAAGCTGATCTTCTAATGTATGGCATGGGCGAGCATTCCATAATCGAGATTGCCGATCAACTTGCTGCTGGCATTGAAGCACGACAAATCAGAAATGTCCGTGGAACCTGCTGGTGGACCGGCAAGGCTGCCGAAGTTCCTGAAGGCAAAGACATAATATACTTGCCAAAATTTGAAGAAGTTTCCGCAAATACACCAGAAGGAAAACAACTTTTCGCAAAAAGTTTTGTGCTTCAGGAACAGAACACTGATTCCATAAACGCCTGCACTTTGGTTGAACAGTCAGAAACAAGATTTGTAATCCAAAATCCGCCTTCATTGCCGCTTACCACACAGGAATTCGATGCAGTAATGGAATTGCCATACACCCGCCGATGGCATCCACAATACGACAAGCCTGCTGCCAATGGAAAAACAGGTGTTCCTGCCCTTGCTGAAGTTCTGTTTTCTCTTACAAGTGTTCGCGGATGTTTTGGCGCCTGTTCATTTTGCGCAATTACATTTCATCAAGGGCGCCGTATTCAGACCCGCAGCCATGAATCTTTGGTAAAGGAAGCAACCGAATTATCTAAAAGGCCAGATTTTAAAGGATATATTCACGATGTTGGCGGACCAACTGCCAACTTCCGACAACCGTCTTGCAAAAAACAACTGACTGCAGGCGTTTGCAAAAACCGTCAATGTCTGGGTACTGATCCTTGCCCTAATTTAATTGTTGATCACTCAGATTATGTATCGCTGCTAAAAAAATTGCGCTCTATTCCTGGAATCAAAAAAATCTTCATTCGAAGCGGCATTCGTTTTGACTACCTTGTAATGGACAAAGACAAAACTTTTCTTGAAGATTTGGTAAAACATCACATTTCAGGTCAGCTTAAAGTCGCCCCAGAAAACGTTAGCGATAAAATTCTTTCCTTGATGCGAAAAAGCACCCACAAAGTTTACGAAGATTTTAGTCGCGAATACGAAGCAATGAATAAAAAGTGCAACATGAAACAATTTCTTGTGCCTTATTATATTGCCGCTCATCCTGGCGCTGGCCTTAATGAAGCAATTGAAACTGCACTTTATCTGAAAAAAACCGGTTTTGTACCAGACCAGATCCAGGATTTTTACCCTACTCCCGGAAGCCTTTCCACATGTCAGTATTACACAGGATTAGATCCATATCAAACTACCCCTGATGGCTCGTTTAAAGAAATTTACGTTGCCAGGGGAGCTCATGAACGCCGTCTTCAGCGTTGTCTTATTCAATTCAACAAACCTGAAAACCGTTCATTGGTAAAGGAAGCATTGCAAAAAGCTGGTCGTCAGGACTTAATGAACAAACTACTGAAAAAATAACACAAAGCGCATCAAAACTTTTTCGCTTTGCATCTAATCCCGTGAGCAAGCTCGCTGAAGAATGTCCAAAAGACCTCTGTACCTTTCCTTGATCTGCTCCTGGGTTGCAATGTTCAAATAATCCAATTCGTTATGAAATAACCTGTCCTTCGCAGATACCGGCATATATTTAACTTCGTTTTCCCGGTAATAATGCTCGATGCAGCCATCTGGCAAAATATATACTTTTGCAGTTTCAGTTGCAGCCAGAATCATGCTAAACAGGTTCCGAATGAGCGGGATTGTAAGGGCAAGCGGAACCGGCAAAATATCACCCAATTCGGTATTGAGCTGAATAACTCCTTGCAAAATCACTGTGCGGAACGTATCCATGCCGCCTGTACTTTCATGCTTAGCCCTGATTTCCTGCACTTTCATGACAAACAAATCAATTTCTGGCGAAATCGAATAATTAATCTCGCACACAAAATTTCCAATTGCATTTAAAAACAATTCCAGACGATGAATGAGCTTTTCCAGACAGACAGGAACCAGCAGTTCTCGTTTTGTAAAAAGCATTCTGTAAAAAGGCATCTGCTTTTCCAGTTGCTTATCAAGCCAAATCTGCGGCCGCTCATCTGTACAGATAACATCCCGGAGCTTTCCTGCAAACAACGAATCCAAATCGGTTATGATGCGGCCATCAGTTCCTAAAAGTGAACATACTTTAAAGAAAACCCCCAGCTCATCTTTTCCACCAACATCAATGATTCCCGTTCCGGCCGCCTTATGCTTATTCTCAAGGCAGTTGAGCAGATTGGTAAACATCTGCTGATCGGTATAGCCTTCTACAAAAATCTGATTATCAGAAAAAAAGAACTGTTTGTGATAAGTATTGAATCTTGGAAGAAAGCGCCAAAGCAGCGTCTTATCTTCATCAGAAAGACTTTCCACAAATGTAGGCATTTTATTTATGTGGCAAACCACAACACCTATCAAGTCTTCGGAAAATCTAAGGTCAAGAAAAAAAGGCGAATGGGTTATCAGAAAGAAAATGCGATCAGGGTTTTCTTCCGAAACACGACGAATTTCATTCATAAAGAAAAGCTGGAATTGTGGATGCAGATGAAGTTCAGGTTCATCTAGAATCAGACAGCGAGTCTTACAAGAATAAAGGGATACCAGCAAAGAAATGATTTCTTTCAATCCGTGGCATTCTCCGTCTTTTAAATTGTATTCCACTCCCCAGTTTTTATTTACAACAACTGGAACCACTCCATTTTCAGTTTCTTCAAAACGAATTTCCTTTCCAAACATATTGGAAAGCACTTCTTCAATGCAAGTTCTGACCTTCTGATCTTTTGCCAATTCAGCATAAAGATCATCTCTCTCAACTCGTTCAGAACGAATAAAAGTCACATCAATGCCGTTTTTTTCAAAGTCCTGCGCAATTCCCTGTGCAAGGAGTGTTTTTCCTGAACCATTTGGGCCAACAATCAGATTAATCTCAGACCAGATTTCCTTTCGGAAAACTGCTTTTCCCCATAAAAAAGGAAGCCTTACTTTAGTTTCAACTCTTATCATAACCGCTCCTTATTTTCAGTTTCGATTCAAGCTAATCCTTTCGGCGAACTTCAAATTCGTTTTTTGGAGCCTTTTCCGCAGCATCCGACTTTCGCTTATATTTTTTGTATAGCACTTCCTGAGCTCGAACTGGATTTTCGGTGTTTTCAGAAGAAACCGGTTGCCACAATCCATTTTCCATCAATTCCTGGGCGTTTTCCGTATCCTTGAAATAAGTATCCAGAATATCCTTTACTTCTTTGAACACGTTTTTATCAAGCACAGGGAACATGAGTTCAACGCGCCGGTCAAGATTTCTAGGCATCCAGTCAGCGCTGGCAAGATAAAGCTCTGGATTTCCGCCATTTTGAAAATAGAAGATTCTGGAATGTTCCAGATACCTGTCTACAATGGAAATCACCTTGATATTTTCACTAAGACCTTTAACACCTGGAACAAGCATGCAGATACCGCGAACATTCAGCAATACCTTAACTCCAGCTTGACTTGCTTTATAAAGCGCATCTATCACTTCTTCATGAGTCAGGCTGTTCATTTTTGCAACGATTAATCCTGGATGATCGGCATCACTTCTATCGATTTCCCGCTGAATCATAGAAAGAATCTTTGGCTTCATTGTAACAGGCGCCATACCAAGCAGATTCATAGGCTGCAAAGTTGAATATCCAGTCACTACATTGAAAAACTGTGTCGCATCATTTGCAATTTCATAATTTGATGTAAAAAGCGAAAGATCTGAATAAAGTTTGGCCGTTTTTGGATTATAGTTTCCTGTAGCAAGATGAACATAACGGCGAATAGTATCGCTTTCTCTTCGCATGACCATCATGATTTTTGCATGAACCTTAAGATTAACCAGGCCATAGATTACAGTTACCCCCGCATTTTCAAGCTCATTGGCCCAGGCAATGTTTCTTTCTTCATCAAAACGGGCTTTAAGCTCAACCAAAACCACAACCTGTTTGCCATTTCTGGCAGCTCTTTTCAATGCACCGATAATCGGAGAATCCCGACCTGTACGATAAAGCGTCATTTTTATGGCAAGAACCGAAGAATCATCTGCTGCGTCAGAAATAAATTTGATTACAGGATCGTAGCTTTCATAAGGAACATGAAGCAAAACGTCACGTTGCCGCAAAGTTTCCCAATAGGTATCTTCCTGAGGTAAACTTGCAGGGTAAAAGTGGTTCCATTCAGGAAAACTCATTTTGGCACCATCTTCCGTATCCCTAAGACCAAGCAATACTCCTGGATCAATGATTCCGCAAACCTTGTAAACGTCTTCCTCTTTTAACGAAAGCTTTTCCATAAGAAACTCCAGAATAGCATCGCTGGAATCGTTGCAGCTCATTTGAACCGCAAAGGAAGACTGTCGCTGAACAAGCACTTTTTCCATCTCATGGATGAAATTATGGCCTGAATCTTCATCTACAGCAAAATCTGCATCCCGGGCCACCTTAAAAAGCATGGATTCTTTTGCTTCAAGTCCCGGAAACAATTGAGTACCATATTGACTGATAATATCATCCACAATCGTAAATTCTTTTTTTCCAACCTCAGATGGCAGCCAGACAATTCGCTGAATTCCCGACGGAATCTGCACCAATGCAATTCGTGGCGCTTCGTCGCTTCCTTTAAAATCCGAGCTGCCAGTACGAATTCCCGCAATTGGAGACAAAAGAAACGCAGCATAGAACGAAAGATTGCCGATATGAGGAAATTCCTGCGCATCGGTTCTAAGTGGTGTCAAAAGCGGATAAACTTCGTTCTTAAAATAATTCAACGCAAATTCATTCTGCTGCTCATTGAATTCATTTGGGCGAACATACACTAGATTCTTTTCTGCAAGCTTTTTCAGAACGTCATTCATCAGACAATTCTGCTGAATACGAACAATCTGGTGTGCCCTGGCCGAAATCTGTTTTAAAACCAATTCCGGAGAAAGGCCAGAAACATCGACTTCCCTTGGATTTTCTGTTAACATTCGTTTTACTGATGCAACCCGTACCTGAAAAAATTCATCAAAATTACTTGAAACAATGGCAAGAAACTGAAGCCTTTCCATCAGAGGTAAATCTTTTCTTAAAGCCTGGAAAAGAACCCGGCCATTAAATTCAATCCAAGACAATTCTCTATTAAAAAATCTATTTTCCATAATTCGTCTCCAAAAAACTGACTAATAAAAGATTACAAAAGAACAATCTTGTAACCAAAAACAGATTCAAAAAGGTCGCCTTTTTCATTAAGCGCCACCCTTTCCAACGCTAAGTTCTTAATGCCTTTTGTATAAATGTTCAGGGAATCCTTTTTTAGCTGAAAAGAAATATCCTGAAGCGTCTGACCATGTCCACGATCCATTGCATCGGCAATTCGAAGAATCGCCGTCAACTTTAAAATGATCATTCGATCAATTCTGGCCAGGACCTGAAACTGTTCGCTATCCTGAGGTATTGATTTTCCCCGGTGATATCTGGCAATCTGAGAAACTATTTTATTGTCCCTTTGATCCAGACCAAAAATCTCTGAATTGTGAATTATGTATTCGCTGTGAAGATTATGGTCATCCAAGCGAATAAAAATGCCAACATCATGAAGAATTGCAGCCACTTCCAAAAGCATGCGGCTTCTTTCATCTTCCAGTGAAAGTTCTTTCTGCAGACAATCGTAAAGCATCAAACTTACCTGACGCACAAAATCCGCATGTCTCTCATCACCATGATATTTTCGCAAAAGATTCATGGCAGACGCAGTTATCTGCTGAAAAAATTCTTTTTTAAGCTCAAGGTTCGGAAGTTCAGTTCTACTGATAATCACGCCATCACGAATATTTGTTTCAGGCACAATAATTGTGCGCACTTTTGTAAGATGTATGAACATTTTATAAATGAGCAAACTTATGTGCATTGTCTGGGCATCATTATAAGAAATCTTAAAACGAGCGGCTCTTTCTTCTGGGGTATACTCCTGAATTTCTGCGACAAAATCATCAAACGCCTGTTTATCAATGGACCAAAGCCAGGTTGATATAGGCTTTCCCACATTCATTGCCGCAAGAGATGCATCGGAACCAACTGCAATAAATTGCTTTACATTTGAAAGATCCAATTCACTTTCCAGCGACCCCTTCGTATTCTTGATAAAATCTTCGATAAACCGCTGAATATTATCTGAAGATCCGGCATTTGCGCGAATCTGAGGTTCCAGACGAACAGTTCCAAGCCTTAAGCTATGGGCACCGGCCATTTTTCCTTTTTTCATCAACATCATTTCTGTTGAACCACCGCCCACTTCCAAAATTACAGTATCCTCTGCCCTTACCTTAGCCGATTCTTCAGCAAGCCTTGAAGTTACAGCCAGATACATAAGGCGGTTTTCTTCAATGCCATCAATTACCGAAACCCTAAAGCCGGTGGCCGTGAGGATTTTATCCATAACCGGATCTTTATTTTTTGATTCTCGAAAAGCGGCAGTAGCAATCACAATTGTTTGAGAAGGAAGGATTCCCCATCCAGCCAGCTGCTCTTTAAAACGCTGCAAAATATGTACGCAGGAAGATTGTGTTTCCCTGCTGATTATTCCAGTTGTAAAAACATCATGTCCCAAAGACAAAGGCATTTCTGCCCGATCCAAAACAGTGCGCTTTCCGTCTGCGGTTGATTCAGCAATAAGCAGGCGCACACCTGTTGAACCAATTTCAATTACTGCTTCTGGTGTAGACATAAGGCCTCCTTTAATACAAATCATTTAAAAAAAACAACAGGGGCAGCCAGTCCAAGCTGCCCCTGCCTACAAGATTTTCGGGTAATCGCTTAAAATCAATTAACCAAAAATCATTAAAGCTTATCTATAAGCATAGAACATTTGCCTGATGGAATTGGCAAGGTTTTCTTCTTTTGATCAAGAATATTGATAGTAAAGTAATAAAGTTTTTCGCTTTCCATCTGAATTTCCCAACCACGATTACTTTTATTACTAAGAATTGTAATAAGGTTCCTCTTAAGAGAAAGATTTTCAATTCCCATTATTTCAAGATTTGGAATAATCCAATCAACAGTCTTTCTTGGAAGACTAATTGAAAGTCCAATTACATTCTCAATCATCAATGCTATTGTAGAAAGTCCTACGCTACACATGAAATTGGTTTTTGGCCAGTCAGGATTACCATCAAGGGTTGCTTTTCCGTTTTTGCATGGCAAATATGCTTCATACATTGCACCATGATCTTTTTCATCATTTGGAATAAGTGCTTCAAGAATATAATACAAATGCCTGATAGAACATTCGCGGGCAAGCTCAAACTGCTGATACTTTTCCAATCCTTTGATGACCATAAAATTGAAAAATGGGAAAACACTTCCACGATATCCTTCTCCACTTTCTTTAAAATTGAAGCTATCAGCAGAAAGTGAAGGAAAAGGATGATCCGTTCCAAACGTTGCTGGATTTGTAAGATGGGCAACAAGCATTTCCGATTTATCAGCATTTGGAATCTCAGCCAGCAATGGCCAGAAACCTGCAATCGTTTTTTCAGGAAGTCTGTTTCCTTCCTTATCAAGATCATGATAGAAGCCTGTGGAACTGTCCCACATCATCGAATTGATTCTTGTTTTTATAGAAAAATACGCTCTCTTATATCTGAAAGAAATATCCTTGTCATTCAGGATATCTCCCAAGGCAGACATGTGAGCTGCATTAATTGCCATTGCCGCGTTAAAATCTACAGGATAACAAACATTTTCCCTAGGAGCATTGAACATTGTGCTTGCTGTTGCTGGAACTGCATAAAGCCCATTTTCCTGTTTAAAAGTTGCATCTATCCATGCCATGTAATTCTGAAGAATCGGCATTACTTCCTTGATGCGTTTCTTGTTTGCAGATTTATGATAAAGGTTGAATTCTGCCCAAGCAAAAAGTGGCATACCTATTCCTTCTGGATTATCAGAAGTCAATACAGGCTGGTCATTTGTCATATCATACTGCCAGCGAATGGCACCATTTTCTTCCTGACGTTCATAAAAATAGTCAATATTCTTGTTTGCATCAAAATTTCTGTTCGAGTAAACAAGGAAAAATGAAGAGAAAATTGATTCAAATTGACCGATCACATATTTTCCATTCTCCGGGAAAATAAAACAACCATCAGGTGACTTTTCCCCCGATTTTGGATCTATACAAAAATCAGACAGCATGGTCCATGTTTTGTTATAAATATCTACAAAATCCTGATCATAAAAATGGATTTTTGGAAAATCGTGCTTACTCACAATAACTCCTACCCTTCAACCAAGGGCCAAACTATTTTTTCTTAGTATACCATAAATTACCCAAAAACGGTATAATTTTTTTGATTTTGGGGTTTTTAACATGTACAAATCATTTGTTTATATTGAAACTAGAATTCTTTTGCCTGCTGTTGATTCCGTATTCGTTTCAGATAAAAATTCTTCCAAATTTTCGGTGAATCCAGAAGTTCTTTCAAAGTTTTTTGTACTTGCCAAGGCCCTTGGATGCACTTTTCCCGCAGAAGCTCGCATTGAAACTCCAACGGAACCAATAAAAAAGCCAGAATGCTCTCGTCCATGGACTGGATATTCACTTAAGGCAGCTGAAGGCGGTTCCATCACACTTCAATTTCATAGTCAGCAAAAAACAATTCACATAGAAGAACTAAGAATCGAAGAAGATGCCGGTCGTTTAACACATGAAAAAGGCTCAACTGTCATGGATTATTCCCATGCAGGTTGTCCAAGCATCAAAATCAAGACAGCTCCATCATTTGAACTTGGTGAAGAAGTACAGATCTTTTTGGAAGAATTGCGCCGACTTACGCAATATCTGGATTTGGCAAACGATACAGTTTCTGATTCTCTAATTCGATGCAACGCCTTTGTTTCTTTGGCGAAATACCCGGAAAATCCAAATTATTATGTAAAACTGCGAAATCTGAATTCCTTCAATTTTGCCCGCAAGGCAATCAATGCAGAGTTGACACGCCACGAAAACATGATTTCTGCAGGAGAATCTGTTCCTAGCCAAAGCCGCTATTGGAATGAAACAAAATCCTGCTCTGAATTCTACCAGGACCGCCCTGTTCTGAATCAAAAATTTACACCTATCGAACCGGAACAGATAATTCACCCGCGTGCGCTGGCACAAGAAGCAAATCAACCAGAAACAATGGAACTACCTGAAGCCCGTCGCCAGCGATTCAAGAAACAATACGGAGTTTCCCGACTGCGTTCAGAATTCCTTTGCGATTACAAGGACAGGGCCGATTTTTTTGAAGCTGTAGCAGCCCTTGGTGCAAATCCTTTAAATGCCGCTCACTGGATTGCTTCAGAACTTACAAGACTTTTGAATAAAAACAATATTTCCGTTTCAAAATCAAAGATAAAGCCGGAACATTTTGCTTTCATAATCAAAAAAATGGATATGGGCGAAATGCACAGCGCCACTGCAAAAACCCTTTTGCGAACTTGTTTTGAAACTGGCACATCGCCAGAAAAGTTAATAAAAACTTTGAATATTTCTGAACTCAGTTCGGAACGGGAAATCATTCCTTATGTGCAGAAAGTCATTTCAGAAAACCAGAAACTCTGCAACAAGCTGAAAAACGGAGAAATGGCGCCGCTTGAATTCCTGACCGGCCTGGTAATGAAAGAAACTCACGGAAAAGCCGTACCACAGATTGTAAAGCAGTTGATCAAGCGGGAGCTGAAAATCAGCGTAATCTACATGATTACAACTGGCGGCGCCATTTCTGCAGTGCGACAGGCAGACTATTCAATTGTGAGCGGTGATTCTACCGTCTTGAAAGATTTAATTGCAAAAATTAACCCTGAAATGCCTGTGCAAATAATGTCTGCCGGACAGTATCTTAGCGAAGAGCTGGAACCATCCAATTGGGCGGATCTTATTTCTGAAATAGCGGCAAAAATCAATGCCGGCACAGCCAGCGGAATTGTCATTACCCACGGAACATACACCCTTTCCTACACAGCGGCATTGCTTTTCTGGCTCTTTTCGGATGCCGGCATTCCAATCGTACTAACTGGTTCTTCATCACTGCCCTATGAATCTGAAGAAGCCGAAAACAACCTTAAGCTGGCCCTAGAAACTGCTTCCAATGAAAAAAACGGCGTCTATGTAATTTACGGACAAAAAATTCTTTCACCCCTTAACCTTCATTTTGACCAACCGGGCAGCTTCTGCAACTGGAATCTGAAGAACCAGTGTTTTTCAGAAAGCGGGCCAATAGCCGCTCAATTTGCGGGCAGCGGTGAATTGGACAAAGAAGTACTTTCCAGAATGCTTATTGAAGCCAGCGGAAAAATGTTCATGTGTCGCCTGTACCCAGGTTTCAGAAGCGATCTTTTCAAAACAATCCTGACAAATTCAGACATTCACTCCATATTCCTTGAGCTTTACGGAATTGGTAGCGGAAACATGAAAAATACGGATTTTTCACTAAAACCGCTTCTGCTTGAAGGAAACAGACGGGGAATCCGGTTTTACTGCACTTCGCAACAAAAAAGCAACATAGATTTTTCTCAATATGAAACAGCCCATAGCGTTTGGCGGGAAGGCGCCGTGCCAATGGGATACCTTACAACAGAGTCAGTTGTAGCACTTTACTTTGCCTGCGCAATTGCCGCAGACAATGAAAACGAATTCAACGAACTTATGGAAACCTACGCAAGCCTTTATTCAAACTAAAAGTGGAGAACTAAATGAACAACCCGTTTTTCAGTGATTTATTCATACTTATCCTTTTGATATTCAATTGTGGCCGCCTTTTTTTCCTGAAATACGGAAAATCTGACTGTCTTACAGTTCTTTCACCAATATGTCTTGTTCTTTCAATTGCAAACATAATCGCCTGGAATATGGACATATTCAGTGCCGGAATCCTAATCATTTCAATTTTCGCCACAATCATCAACTTTCGCGCCTTAATCCGTTTTTTCTGCGGACTTTTGGTGGATCACTACAGCATTGCCTTTTCCATAAGTGCCATCATCACGCTTTTGGTTTCGCTGGCAGAAACTGTAGTTCTGCTGATTTACACACCTTCCGTCACAAACCTATATGATTATGACGTAAAGGAAACAACAATTCGTCTTTCAGGAAATTTCACCCGAGGGTTTCAAGAAGCCGAAGCCCTTGAGCCTGCAAGTGGAATCGTAAAAATCTACGAAAGCGAAGATAATACTTGCTCTAGAAATCAAATAATCATGATGCTTCCCGACAAACGAAGCGAATTTAGATTCTACAAACCTTATCTTGTGCTTTTGGCACAGGCTGGTTATAAAATCTATATGGCTGACTTTTTTGCCGACGATATTCATTGGTTCAATTCGATTTTTGACAGCCCGATTATTCGACGCACAAAAATGGATTATGACTATTTTGAAAACAAACTCCGCTTCGAATCCGAAAAAGAATTTTACACATACAATTCCATGTTTGAATACAGGGCTCTCATGAATTTCATCGAAAAAAAGGAATCCACAGAAAATGGGCTCAAACCCGTATTCATTATATCCGACTGGATGGCCGAAGATGCAGCAGTAGATTTCATAAAAGAAGCCCCGGAAAAAATTGCTGGTCTTTTGAAATTAAGCGAATTGGAATGTTACAAATCTGTAGGATTTGGAAATGTCCAGCAAGAATATCCATATTTGGCCTCAAAACTTGGGCTTAAAAAGGATTCTTCAAGATCTGTACCAAAAGAAATGGCAATGCGCACAATAGATGCAATTCAATTGGTGGCACCATATTATCCGCCTGCCGAAAACAATACCGAAGATGTTCAAGAAACAGATGAATCAACTGACTCAAAAGAAGCATAAAGGAAAAGCACCTCAAATAAGCATGGCACTTACATCCTTGCAAATCTGCGTTGCAGATATTTCTTCAACGATTTTTATAGGAGAATCTAATGACGCTTAGAGAATTGGAAAAATACTTCAATGATTTTCTGCATCTGGAAAATTTTACGGCAGATATTTCACTAAACGGCGTTCAAATCCAAAACAGCGCGCCGGAAAGCAAACAGATTACAAAAGTTGCATTTGCCGTTGATGCATGCGAAGAATCAGCAAAAAAAGCTGCTGAATGGGGAGCCCAACTTCTGTTTGTTCACCATGGAATTTTTTGGGGACACCCGGAAACAATAACCGGCTCACTTTATAAGAAAGTTTCTGTTTTTTTGCAAAACGATATGGCACTTTACGGATGTCACGCCCCTTTGGATGCAAACAATCCTTACGGAAATAACTTTGGACTAGCCGCCAGGTTGAATCTTAGGGATGTAGAAAAATTTGGACAGTGGCGCGGCATGTATTTTGGCGTAAAGGGCCGGCTTGAATCTCCTTTGACAATTCAGGAACTGGCAGAAAAAGTTCTTGCCAAGGGTGAAACCCCTGTGCACATCCTTCCATTCGGCAAAAAATCAATTTCTACCGTAGGGATTGTATCTGGCGGCGGTGATGACAACATTGATGAAGCACTTCGAGATGGATTGGATGCATTCATAACCGGGGAAATTGGTCATTCCTCCTACCACTTTGTGAAAGAAAGCTGCATCAACGTTATTGCTGGTGGCCATTATCAAACAGAAACAATCGGTGTCCAGCAAGTAATGAAAAAACTTGCCAAAGAAACAGGCATACAGACCACTTTCATCGATATTCCCACTAACTTGTAATGAATATCGATTTACTTTAATTTACTTTAAATAGAAACAAATCGAGGTTATATTTACATTATGAACTTTCAAAAGAAAAAATTGTTGCCATTTATTCTTACCGCTGTAGTCATCATTCTTGATCAAATCACCAAATTTTTGATTGTAAAAAACATACCTTTATATTCAAAAGGACCTAGCTTCTTTGGTGATTTTCTTGAAATCTGGCATGTAGCAAACCCTGGTATTGCTTTTAGCTTCGGCGATAGCCTTCCATACATACTTCGCAAACTTTGCTTTGTTGCAGTGCCTCTTGCAGTAATTGTTCTGGTAATATGCGTCTATTTCAGAAACACTGAATTTACAAATCTACAAAGATGGTCCATCGCCGGAATCCTTGGCGGTGGTTTTGGAAACATCATAGACAGGATTTTTCGACCTGAAGGTGTAATCGACTTTATCAGCGTAAAATTCTATGGACTTTTTGGATTCCAAAGATGGCCAACATTCAATTTGGCAGATTCTTCTGTAGTTGTCTGCGGAATTATCCTGTTCATTTCTTTTTTCATAACAGTTTCCAAGGAAGGAAAAAACAAATCTCACGCTAAAATTATTGAACAAGATTCTTCAAATTAAAATATTCTTACGATATCCAGAAAGGACTTACCATGAAAAAAATCGGAATTATCGGTGCAATGGAAATTGAAATCAACATTTTACGCGAAAAAATGCAGCAGGCCGGTTCTGTAAATGAAACAATTGCCGGCAATCTGACTTTTTACGAAGGAAGCCTTTTTGGTTTGCATATCATTCTTGTCAGAAGTGGAATCGGAAAAGTAAACGCCGCCGTTTGCGCCCAGCGCCTTATTCTGCAGTTCGGAGCAGAAGCAGTAATCAATACCGGAATTGCCGGTGCAATGGGCGCTGGTCTTACGATTTTTGATATGGTTGCTTCAACTGATGCTGTTTATCATGACATGGACGCTGTTGCCTTTGGCTACAAACCAACAGTCATTCCACAAATGGAAGTTTCTGCCTTTCCTGCAGACCAGAAATTAATCAACGCTGCAAAACTTGCCTACGCCCATTCTTCAATTTTTGAAAAACATAAGTTTGTAACAGGAAGAGTGGCAACTGGAGATCAGTTCATTACTGATTCAAAAGTAAAAGCTCATATCAAGGAAATTTGCAGTCCTGTCTGTGTAGAGATGGAAGGTTGCGCAATCGCACATGCCTGTTACCTGAACAAAACACCTTATCTGATTCTTCGCTGCATTTCTGACTGCGCAGATGATGACGCCAAAGTAAATTATTCTTTTAACGATACAGATGCAGCAAATGAAAGCTCTGATTTGTTGTTGGGTATACTGGAAATTCTTTCAAACTAATAATTTTGGAGGTTTCCCTTGAATTTACTTCAAAAAATAAAAGAAACTGCCTCTTCAGTTCTTCCAATAATGGTAATTGTCCTGATATTGGGACTTACCGTTGCGCCTATCGACTCAAATCTGCTGTTCAGATTTATTGTGGGTGGACTTCTGTTGATTATTGGCCTCACTTTTTTTCTTCAGGGAGTTGAAATGGGCATTCAGCCAATGGGTGAAATGGCCGGCGCAGCACTTACAAGCAAAAAAAATCTTATTCTGCTTTTAACAGTTGCCTTTGCCATTGGCTTTCTTGTAACACTCGCAGAACCTGACATTCAGGTTTTTGGAGATCAGATTCATTCCGTATTTACAAATGTAGACAAACTTTACATGGTTGTGCTCATCGCCGCCGGAGTCGGTTTTTTTCTTATGGCAGGACTTCTTCGCACCATACTTAACTTTCCGGTAAAAATCCTGCTATTTGTGCTATATTCTATTCTTTTTGCACTGACATTTTTTGCACCCTCTCCATTCATCGGCATAGCTTTTGATTCCGGCGGCGCAACTACCGGCCCTATGACTGTTCCTTTCATCATGGCAATCGGTATAGGCGTTTCGTCCGTTCGCTCATCATCTAAAAACCCAAAATCCAACGATGATTCCAGCAGCAACTTTGGATTAACCGGCATCACTTCAATAGGGCCTGTTCTTGCCATTTTGCTTTATTCAATTATATTGAATTCCAAGGGCACATTAACCGCAGGTTCCGTGGCCAGTGAAACTGCCGCAGAATCATCTGGCCTTTGGGTTTTTGTTCATATTCTTCCGGATGTCTTGATGGAATCATTTTCATCTATTCTGCCGCTGATTTTTCTTTTGATAGCCTTCCAGACTTTTCTTCTAAAACTGCCTCCAATCCGTTTGGCCAGAATCTGTTTTGGTCTTGTGTGGAGTTTCATCGGTCTTTCCATATTTTTAACAGGAGTAAACGGCGGTTTCATTGAAGCCGGATATCAACTGGGCTCAATCTTGGGCCAAAAAGCCTGTTCCTGCGGTGGCTGGTGGACTGTTCTTTTAATTTCAAGCGGATTTGCAATTGGTTCAATAGTTGTTTGCGCAGAACCTGCTGTATGGGTACTTACAGAACAAGTTGAAAATCTTTCGGCCGGCACAATAAAAAGAAAAATCATTCTAGTATTTTTGGCTTTTGGAGCTGCTGCTGCCATTGGAATCGCTTTGCTCAGAGCCGTCTACGGTTTCGGATTATTGTATGTACTTGTTCCCGGATATCTGATTGCAATGACATTGATGCTCTTCTGCCCAAATCTTTTTACAGCCATTGCCTTTGACTCTGGTGGAGTTGCATCCGGTCCAATTACATCAACCTTTGTGCTTTCATTTACTCTGGGAACTGCTCAAGCAGCTTGCCATGGCTTTGACATTTTTGGCGTTATCGCTTTGGTTGCCATGACACCGCTGATTTCCATCCAAGTTCTTGGAATCCTATATAATCATGTTCAAAGGAGGCAAAACAATTGTCATACAAAATGATAATCAGCATTGTCCCAAAAGACGCAGGAAATGAAATCGTCAAGACTGCAAGAGACGCTGGTTCTCCAGGAGGAACTGTATTCTCTGGACAGGGAACAGCCCCTAATGCATTCCTTCAGATTCTTGGTCTTGGTGACACTTCAAAAGAGATGGTGATTTTTTTGGCAGACCAGACAGTTTCTCAAAATATCAGACAACATATAATTGATTCAACCTCTCAAAAAAAAGCGCCTTTTGGCATTCTTCTTTCAATTGATGTTGAAACTTTTTATAAAGCGGGAAATTTTTTTGATCAGGAGACCAAAATGGAAAACAATTCGACACATCAGCTGATAAACATAATCGTAAATCGTGGATTCGCCCAGGATGCCATGTCTGCAGCCAGAAAAGCAGGAGCAACTGGCGGAACAATCCTAAAAGCTCACGGAACTGCAAAAGAAGGTGACGCAACTTTTTTTGGTGCAGAAATCGTTCCAGAAAAAGATATGCTTTTAATCGTTGCGCCAAACGAAAAAGCCACTGCAATACTTGAAGCAGTTCAGAATCTGGACTGTCTTAAAAAACCTGGCAGCGGCATTGCATTTTCTACACCAGCAAAAGATTTTACGATTCTTGGAAAAAAATAAATGAGCACAAAAGAATTGATATTGAGGGAACTTCTTGCAGCGGATTCTCAGGATGGGTTCATCTCTGGACAAGATCTGGCAAAGAGAAGTGGTTTTACACGAGCTGCAATCTGGAAAGCCGTAGATTCTCTGCGCAAAGACGGATATGAAATTGAAGCGTCCACAAATCATGGATACAGAATTTCTGCAAAAGACATCTATAACGGCCAGACAATTACCTCAAATCTGACTGCAGAAAATGGCGCAAAAATCGTATTTTTTGATGAAATCGATTCTACAAACAGCGAAGCAAAACGCAGAATGATTGATGTGCAGCCAGCATCTCTACATAAAACAGCTTTCATCGCCGCCACACAAACAGCAGGCAAAGGCCGTCTTGGCCGAAAATTCTATTCCCCTGGCAAAACCGGAGTCTATCTTTCCCTTGTTTATGCTTCCGGCAATATTGCAAACCCGGCGTTTTTCACTGCCACTGCAGCAGTTGCAGTCTGTCGCGCAATGAAACAAGTATTCGGCATCGACGGCGGCATCAAATGGGTTAATGATGTGTTTGTTCGCGGCAAAAAGATTTGCGGAATACTCACAGAAGGCATCACAAATTTTGAAACCGGACAAATTGAAGCAGCCGTCATCGGGATTGGGGTTAATGTTCAGCCAAATCCAGACATTCCAGAAGAAATAAAGGAAATTGTCGGTTCAATTCTTGAAGAACCTTGCTCAGACCAGCAGAAAAGCAAATTTGTTGCACAAATCATAAATGAACTTATATTTTTGCTTGATAATGAAAATCAGCAGAAACACCTGGCGATGGAAGAATACAGAAGCCGCTCCATTTTAATTGGAAAGAAAATCCAGTTTTCTCCTGTTGCAGGAGATGAAAAAAACACTTTCAATGCAATTGTAACTGACATCAGCAACGATGCTGCACTTATTGTAAAAATGGAAAATGGGGAAACAAAAACCCTTAACAGCGGTGAAATCACCATTCATTCCAAAAACTTGATACAATAAATACGCACAACTGCTTTTCTTATGTTATAATTGATAAGAAGTTTTCATTTTTAATTAAAGTATTTCATCGGAGTTATTATGAGTGATAATTCAGATCTTGACCCATCCATTGCAGCTTTGCTTGCAGAAGCTGAAGCAAATGACATTTCCGAAAATGTTGACGTTTCTGAATTCGATTCAGGGTCAGGAGAAAAGTTTTCTATGAAGGCTTTTGCCGAAAAGACAAAAATGTTCGGCTCCTCTAAATCATCAGAAAACAAGGCTTCTTCTCCTAAGTCTATTCACGAAGTCGACCTGAGCAAAAAGGAATTCCCAAAAGTCGAAGTATTCCTTAATGATCAAAAGAGCGATATTTTCGACGACACTAAATTCTATAAAACAACTCTTACCGGTGAAAATCAGTACGCACAGCGCATTCACCAGGTTCTTTCAAAATATCTTGTTTGTACCGACTCAAAAGACAGGACTGTTTACAGACAACAGATTACTTCTGCATATTGGGAACTTATTCGTGGTTTGGCACCAAAAATGTCTGATATGAATCTTCCAATGTGTAAACGCATGTTAGTTCGTTTCGGAGTGCTTTTGCCTTCACTTTTCAAACCAGAGCAAAAGGAATTTTTTTCCAAGATATTTTTTGAAAACAAAACTGGAGAACCAGTTTTGTACGTAGATGAATGGTTCAAGGAAATCGCTTCCGGTCGTCTTTCCAACTCAATGACCGATGAAAAGCGCACCCCTCATAAAGCTGCGAATGCCGAAGAAGCTGCCCAAATGGAACAAACCCGCCTGATGCAACTTCAATCAAAAAATTCTGGAAAGCTTCAAAGCGCAGAAAATCTTCTGAATATCAAAGAAAACGAACGCGCAATGCTTGAAGCCGAACTTAAGGATCGAATCGAAATTTTGTGCGACCATATGCCGATTATGGGTATGGAACCACACAAGCAGTCATATACAGAAACTCAAAAACGACTGTTCACCGAAATTACAGATAAGCTTCATAGACTTTCTAGAAACGACAAGGAGCTTTCACGTTGTCTAAAAGATTATGAAGATGCAAAGGGCGTATTCTCTAGCGTTGAAAATAAACTTTCGGTAAATGGTCTGCAGCAGCACACTGCGGACACAGGCGCTGTTAACACCGAATTCGAAACAGTTCGTCAGATGGCAAAAATGACCGTTGGCCGCCAAGGAAACCAATTCCCATTGTTTACCCGTGAATTCTTTCACTGCACAGAAAAAGGCACTGGAACTCGCGAAAATGTACTTGATATTTTGCGTTGGGTTGAATCAATTGATCCAGGTGCGTTTTGTCGTGTTCATAAAAACGTTCCCAATCGCATACCACCATATGTTTTGCTCATTCCAACATATGGCGACAGGGGTTTCTGCTGGGAACCATTTGATCGATACAACCGCGTAACAAGCCGTGGTCGCATCGTTGTTCCAATGTATCCAAGAGATTTAAAGATTGCTGTTCTCACAGCCGTTGCAGACCTTAGATGGCAGGTAGCCAAAGAAAAAGCTTCCTACTATTGGATGGAAGAAGGTCTTACCGGTCAATATTACCAGTTCATTGATCGCCAGAAACTCAAAGGCGACCTTAAGGCATTCTTCATCGAAGACTACGTTCTTTGGATGACAAAAGAAGCCAACGGCGTTCAGCGATTGGACAAGGAAGTTCGCGGAATTTTCTGGCGCAACATGCCGTTCCCTAAAGAACTCAAAGAAGACCTGAGAAAGCGCAGTCTTGTTTATGATGATCTTTGTATCAAGGACCACAACCGCGCTATGAGCGACGGATATTGATATAATTCCAGCCCTATTCGCCGGCAAGAGCCAAAACTGGATCAAGTTTTGCGGCTCTTGCTGCTGGGCTTAGTCCAAACACGATTCCAACAAAAACCGAAAACAAAAACGCAATCATGCAGGCTGGTACGCTTATAACAAATGCTGTGGATTTTACATATTGAACTGCGAAACTGATTGCAATTCCAAGAAAAATCCCTAGCATTCCACCGATGAGCGTAATGGATGCTGATTCTACAAGAAACTGCCGGCGAATATCTGCAGGACTCGCACCAAGAGCTTTTCTAATGCCAATTTCCTGTTTTCGTTCAGTTACAGTTACAATCATAATGTTCATTATGCCAATTCCACCTACAAGCAAGGAAATGCCTGCAATTGCAGATAAAAGAAGACTCATCATCGATGTGATCGAGTCCATCTGTTCAATCATCGACTGCATGGACATTACACTTACGGAATATTCCGAGCCTGTAATTTTTTGGCAATAATTCTTCAATTCGTTTACCATGCTTGTGGCATAGCTTGGATTATCCACTTGAACAAGTACCGTTTGTGCATCAGGATTTGGCTTTATTTTTTTTGCATAAAACCCTCTTGGAATATAAACTGCACTTGCAGTTTGTTCCATACCTGAGGTCTGTTCTTTTAAAACCCCGGCAACCACAAAACAAAAAGAAATCTTATCAGTTGTAAGAATCACGGTTTTACCTTCACCGTCTTTTGCAGGAAAAAGGGCATCTGCAATTGTGCTGCCAAGAATTATTTTTTGGACCCCTTCCACATCATCTGTTACTGTAAAAGATTTTCCATATTCAAAGCTCAAACCAAAGGTATCAATGTAACCAGCTTCCACCGCTGAACATGTTGTTGTGGAACTTGTTTCTCCAAACGAAACGGTTCCGCTTAAGGAATTCTTGTACCAGATTTTTTTTATGTGCTCCACTTTCTCAAAAAGCGTTTCTCTAAAAGTATCATTGAACTGTATGGAAGCCGGCCAGGTAAAGCTTCGCGCCGGCGACGGACAC
>SAMEA3663293__coassemble_220_pt1 | contig 23918 bp, 21 predicted proteins | sample SAMEA3663293__metabat2_low_PE_021 | metagenome-assembled genome bin SAMEA3663293 (sample SAMEA3663293) | pig gut metagenome | biome: pig gut; feature: pig-associated habitat; material: faeces | place: China | collected 2013
ATTCTTTTTTGAAGGAGATAAAATGAAATTTACATTTGATAGAGATGCAATGATTAAGGAAATATCAATTGCTCAGGAAATCATTACAAACAAAAGTCCTCTTTCTATACTTTCCAATATACTTTTGATAGCAAAAGATGGAACACTTACAATAAAAGCAACAGATTCATCTGTGAATTTCATAACACAAATTCCTGTAGATATAATAGAGGAAGGAAGTACTACAATTTTCTGTGATAAATTTATGGGATTCCTCTCAAATACTCCTTCTGGAGAAGTTGAATTTGAACAAAATGATATAAAAGTAATAATCAAACCAACAAGCAAGAAAATCAAATTCCAGCTCAACAGTATTGCAAGTGCAAAATTTGCAGATGTTCCAGCTGCAAATGACGTTCCATTCTTTGAATTTTCTTCAAAAGAATTCAAACAAATGATTGAACAGACTATAATTTCTGTATCAGAAGATGTAAATCGCTTTTTTCTGACAGGCGTATATTTTACAAAACAAGATGACAAATTTGTAATGGTATCAACAGATGCAAAACGCCTTTCTATTATTTCAAAAGATCTTCCAGGTGTTGATTTTCCATCATCAATTGTTCCAACAAAGGTTTTAAAATGTATTCTAAAAAATGCTTCAGATGAAGGTAATATTCAGATAGCCATTGTTGATAAATTGATTTTCTTTAGATTCGCTAATTACGAATTTTCTTCGAAATTAATAGAGGGTCAGTATCCTAACTATCAGAAAGTTATTCCTGAATCTCAGTCATTTACATTCCAGGTATTGAAATCTGACCTTGAATCTGCTTTGAGAATGACTGATATCATGATTGATAAAAAATACAAGAGAATTTTATTTAAATTAACACCTGGAAATCTTACATTGATTTCACCAGAAAGCGAAATTGGTACAGCTGATGAAGAAATTCCTTGCAGGTATGATGGTGAAGAAGTTACTATTGTTTTGAATAACAAGTATATAACAGATGATATAAAGAACATTGATACAGAATATGTTGCATTCGAATTCACTGATCCAGGAAAGGCTATCACTATCAGACCTGAACCTGCAGAAGATTATTTTCATATTGTGATGCCAATCAGGATAACAAACTAAATGCCATTCTTATCTCTTTCCCTGTTTAACTTCAGAAATCTGAAGAATTCAAGTATAAATCTTTCATCTAGTGAAGTTTATTTTGTTGGAGATAATGGACAGGGAAAGAGTAATCTTCTTGAAGCCCTTTATTATTCTGCTTATGGATCATCATTTAGAACTCATATAGATTCTCAAATAATTACTTTAGGACAGCAGAGTTTTAGTTTGTGTGCTCTTTATAAAAATGAAAAAGAAACTACACATCAGATAAAAATAATTTACGATAAAGGAAAAAAAATAATAGAAAAAGATGGAAAGCGCATAAAAGACAGAAAAGATCTTATAAATACTATTCCTTGTGTGCTTTTTTGTCACAGTGATATGCGTTTCGCCACAGGTGAACCAGAGTGCAGGCGTTTTTTTCTGGATCAGTCACTTACAATGTATGATGAGCTTTACATCGATGATTTGAGAAATTACAGAAAAGTATTGAAATCCAGAAATTTAATGTTGAAAGAAAATTCCTACGAAATGCTTGATGTATATGATAAGCAGTTAGCTCAAATTGGTTTGGAAATTCAAAAAAAGCGAAAAAATGCAATTTTTCAATTCAATCAGATTTTTGGAAACTTATATGAAAAAATTTCTGGAATTGATGGTGTATCAATAGCTTATGTCCCTTCCTGGAAAGAAATCAAAGAGACAGTAGGTAATCGCTTTCCAACTTTTGAAGAAGTTATACAGTTAATGCTTGAACGACGGGAACAGGATAAAATAATGAAGACTACTTTAAGTGGTCCTCATAGAGATAAAATAGTATTTGTAAAGGATGGACGACAATTTGTTCCAAATGCTTCTACAGGTCAATGCAGGTTAATTTCGTTACTTCTTAGAGTTTCACAGGCAGTTTATTATAGTCGTCTTACAGGATTTAAACCTGTGTTACTTATGGATGACGTAATGTTGGAATTGGATCCAGAAAAAAGAGCCAGATTGACTTCAATGCTTCCAGAATATGAGCAGCTTTTCTGTACATTTTTGCCGGGAGAGCCATATGAAAGATACAGAAAAGATACTACAAAAATTTATCATATAAGGGAGGGTGAATGGAATGAAACAAAATAATGTTATCGGATGTTCAGACATGATTATGTCTGCAATGCTTGGATTTGAAAAAGAATTAGTTAATGACAATAAAAGTATTTCTTCCGCTTGGAAAAAAATAATAACTTCAATTTCTGGAAACGGTCAAAATATATATGAACATAGTTCTGTTGTAGAAATAAAGAATCACATTTTGCTAGTAGAAGCTGATCATCCAGGTTGGATACAGATGCTTCAGGGTAACAAAAATTATATTTTAAAAGGACTTTCAATGTATGCCAAAGAATTGGAAATCAGGACTTTGGCTTTTAGATTAAAGGGAAGTAACGCTACACTTCATCAAGTTGATTATGGAAAACAAATAAAAAGTGCAATTGAATTAGAGAAAAGAAATGAAGAAAAAATTGACGAAGAATTAAAGAAGTATGAAAAAAAGGACGAAACAGTAAAGGGTCAATTGCCAGATGATTTATTTGAGAAATTCGAAAGCCTTAAAACTTCTGTGTTGACCAATAACAAAAAATAGTGATATATTTTGTTACTAATTTTTAAGTATAATTAGCAGTAAATATACGAATATCAATTTAAGGAGTATAGTTCCATGTTAAGAACATATCAGCCTAGTAAAGTAAAGCGCAATAGAAAATTTGGTTTTAGAGCTCGTATGGCTACAAAAGGTGGTCGCAAAGTATTGGCTCGTCGCCGTGCTAAGGGTCGCGCAAAACTTACAGTCTCTGACGAAAAGAAGAAGTACTAATTCTTATTAATTAGAGATGGAAACAGACTTGATGAAAACGGGGTTTTTTAAACGGGAAGAACGAATAAAAAATCCCGATGAATTTAAGAGACTGTTTAAAACCGGAAAAAAGACAAGTATTCCAGGTGCCAAATTGTTTTATTTGGAAAATAACCTTGGAATAAACAGAGTTGGTTTTCCTTTGATGCGTGGATACGGTAACGCGGTTCAAAGGAACTTGTCGAAAAGATACAGCCGTGAAGTCTATCGTTTATTAAAAGCACATCTGAACAAGGGATATGATTTTCTTTTATTAGTGTATCCCGGTAATGATTCGTTCCACACGCGATGTGTTCAATTTCGTACATTGTTTGAAAAAGCAGGATTGATTAAAGAATGAAAAATTTTATAAAAAAATTTTTCTGTTTGATTATTCGTTTTTATCAAAAATATATTTCTCCTTTGCATCGCCCTTGCTGTAGATTTTATCCAACATGCTCACAGTATGGACTTGAAGCAATTAAAAAATATGGACCTGGTAAAGGTACCTTTTTCACTATGAAGCGAATACTGAGATGTAACCCCTTCTGCAAAGGTGGATATGATCCAGTGCCATAGAAGTTGTTTTATTCGATAGTAATCAAAGGGGACAAAAATGAAAAAAAACGTGATTCTAGCAGTTGTTCTTTCAACAATTGTAGTGGTAGTTTCATTGTGGCTTCAAGCTTTTGTTTTATCAAAAAGTAGTAATGCCAATGAAGAAATAAGTCAAAAAACTGAATCTGTTGAATCCAAAGAAGAAATTTCAACAGAAGAAAAAGCAGTAACTAAAGCTCTTCCAAAAATTGAAGAGGAAATTACCGAAGTAGATCAAAATGATATAAAAATTTACAAAATCAACACAGGTATTGCGGAAATTATTCTTACAAACCAGGGCGGTGACCTTGTAAGTTATCAGCTTAGTGATAAGACAGATAAACATACAGGAAAAGGTGTTCAGCTTGCCGATTTTTCTACTTCCTATGATGAAAGAACAATAACTGTTGATGGAGTCCAGTATCTTAAGTTAAATCGCGCGTGTGCAGTTTCATTTGATGTAGAAGACGATGAGTTGTTTTTCAAGCCTATTGAAAATAAGATTTTTGCAGTTAATGCAGATTCCGATGAGACATATTCAAAATTTTTGAATGGGGAATCAAATTACAACATTTCATTTGAAACAAAGCTTAACAAAAATGGAAAGGAATTTATTTTTGCTAAAAAATATTCATTCAGCAAAAATGATTACATGTTCAAACTTGATATTGTAATAAAGCCAGTTTCTGCTGTTGATTCAAAGTTGAATTATACAATCAGAACTGCTCCAAGAATCGGTCCATACTTTGATGCAAAAGACAAAAACGAAAAACGCCAGTTTATTGGCTATGATGGAAAAGATGATGATGACCACGATATGATTAAATGGAATGAAGGTCATTGTGGCATTTCCAATAATGTAAATAGCAAGTGGGTTGCAATTGCCAGTAAATATTTTATCAGCTTTATGGTTCCTTATGGCGATGTTGCAAGTAAAATCGACCAGTCTTGGTATACAACACGCAATAACGATGATAATAATGAAACATTGAATGCACAGTCTTTGATTAGACGCGGTGGAATTGATTTTTCAAACGGAAACGTTACAACAGATACTTATTACTTCTATTTTGGGCCTAGAACCGAATCAGAGCTTAAAAAATATAAATACCAGGGTAACAATGCCTGGGGAGTTAAGAATCTTGATTTGACAGAAGCTGCACCTAGCAGTTGGCTTGGATGGCTTGAAACAGTCCTTAAGTGGTTACTTCAATTAATTCAGAAAATTGTTGTGAACTGGGGTGCATCAATTATCATGATGACTTTCCTCATCAAGCTGATAATGTTCCCATTCACAAGAAAGCAGTCTCTTTCAACAATTAAAATGAAGGAATTGCAACCAAAGATTCAGGAAATACAGCTTAAATACAAAGATAATCCACAAAAAATGCAGCAACAGATGGGAAAACTTTACAAGGAATCTGGATATAACCCGCTTAGTGGTTGTTTGCCATTGATTGTACAGTTCTTTATCTTGTTTGCAATGTACAACCTTTTTAACAATTACTATGAATTCTATGGTTCCTCATTTATTCCTGGTTGGATTGATGATCTTTCCTCTGGAGACAGCGTTTATACTTTAGGATTCAACATTCCATTCCTTGGAAATGAGATCAGGCTTTTACCAATAATCTATCTTGCATCACAATTGTTGTATGGAAAAATTACAGGTACAGGTTCTGGCGGTGGAGTTAATAATATTCAGATGAAGATAATGATGTATGGTATGCCAATCATTTTCTTCTTTATTTTCTATAATTTCCCTTCAGGATTGATCCTTTATTGGACTGCAAGTAACATTTTCCAAATGATTCAGCAGGTAATAATCAATCAGATGGTGAAAAGTGCAGAAAAAAAATCATCTGTTGCCAACAGATAATTAAAGAGGATATATAAATGAAATACGAATTTGAAGGAAAAACAGAAAAAGAAGCAATTGAACTTGCTGCCAGTGAACTTGGTTTGCAGAGAGAACAGTTTGATGTAGAGATTCTTGAATCACAGAAAAACTCACTTTTTAAAAAAGGTTATGTAAAGATTTGTGTTCATCCAGTAGAAAGTGTTTCTGTAAAAGATTCTGACAAAGAAGAAAAAGATAACGGAATGAGCAAAAATATTGCTAATCCTGTTCCACAGAGCGAATTTGAAGAAAAAATTCTTGATTTCGTTAAAAATGTAATTGAAAAAATGGGTTACGATGTTCAAGTTGAAATCATTTTCCGTGAAGAAAAGAAAATTGGAATCAAATTGAATTCAGATAACTCTTCAATTCTTATTGGAAGAAAAGGTAAAAACCTTGATGCACTTCAGCTTCTGGCAAATATTTATGCAGGAAGACTTGGACATGAAGACGTTCGCGTTATTCTTGATACAGAGAACTACAGAATTCGTCGCGAAGAATCTATTGTTCGTCTTGCATATACAACTGCAGATAAAGTTCATCAGACACATCAGTCTGTATTGCTTGAACCAATGAATCCTTTTGAAAGACGTCTTATTCACACTACTTTGAATGATATTCCTGATATCGAAACAAAATCTGAAGGTGAAGGACTTTATAAACAAGTTCGCATCATTTACAAGGGTTTTTATAAATAATGTAACCAAAGCCCTGCAGTTATTTTTTATAGATAAACAGGCTTTTATGGAGATTAAATGAAAAAATTACTTGTAGTAGCTTTTACGGCTTTATTTGGATTGAGCAATATGTTTTCTGCTCCTCTTAAAATAGAGAATCTTGTCAATGAAAAGGTTCTTGCTACTTTGAAGGAAAACGGAAGCATTGTTGCTATCCATTCAGACAAGAATATTGATAAAGTGATGGCTGCTCCTTCAGGTGCATACAAAGAAAAAATCAAGAATTTAAGAATTGAAAAACCTAATTCTGGTTTTTATGCTGAAATACTTTACTATATTCCTAAATCGGAGCTTCTAAAAAATTCCGAGAAAAAGGAAATTACAATTCAAGATGTTTCAGTTGTAATGCGTTCTATCAGCAAAATGGAAGGCATGAAATATCACTTTGCTGAAAAGAAAAATGGTGAAGTGCTTTATGAGACTGCTTACATGATTGATAATCCTAAATCAAAGAAAAGAATTGATGATCAAAATTATGGAAGTGCAGATGGACAGGTTTCATATTGTCTTCAGAGGGATCATACATTTGGAAAAAATATTTATAGACTTGAATATTTTCAGAATGAAAATGAAGTTTTAGGTACTTTTTTGAATGAAGATGGAATGGGACTACTTGGATTTGATGCTGTAAAAGCTCATAATCTTAGAATCATCATAAATGCATTTGATTGTGGGGATTCAATACTTCTGTATTTGAGCACAGATGTTAATTATAAGGGAATTCCGCTCTACAATATGCGCAATAAAATCAAGGATTCTATGCTTGAACGCATGGATGCTGTTTTTAGATGGTTTAAAGTTCAGTTCTAGGAGAAAATATGAAAAAAATCGGACTTATGGCACTTTTAAGTGCATTATTTATTTCGTCTGCATTTTGTCAGACAAAAGGAAAATCTATGGATTCAATTAAAGGAAAAGATGGCTTGTTTGCTGTAATGTCAACTACAAAAGGTGACATTGTTCTGGAACTTTTTTACAAAGACGTTCCACTTACAGTAACAAACTTTGTTGGTTTGGCAGAAGGTACTTTGGATGCTGCTGAAGAAAAACCTTTTTATAATGGTTTGAAATTTCATCGCGTAATTGCTGATTTTATGATTCAGGGTGGTGATCCACGTGGAAATGGTACAGGCGGTCCTGGATATAAATTTGTAGACGAATATTGTAACAAGTATAAATTCGATAAACCAGGTTATCTTGCAATGGCTAACTCGGGACCAAACACAAACGGTTCACAGTTCTTTATTACACATGTTGATACACCTTGGTTGAATGGAAAGCATACGATTTTTGGTCGTGTTGTGACAGATGCAGATCAGAAAGTAGTAAATGCAGTTGCTCAGGGTGATGAAATTATTTCTGTAAAAATCATTCGTCAGGGTGCTGATGCTGAAGCTTTCAAATGTAAGCAGGTAGATTTTAATCGCCTTGAAACAGTTGCAAAAGAAGCTGCAGAAAAAGCTAAAGAAAAAGAAATGGAAGATGTAATTGCAGGATGCACAAAATCTTCTTCTGGAATCTACTATAAAGTTCTTTCTGCAGGTTCTGGTTCAAAGATTGGAACTGGAAAAAATATCACAGTTGAATACAAAGGATACCTTATTGATGGTTCACTTTTTGATGCATCAAAAGGAATGCACCCACAGGGACATGATCCTTTGACATTCAAAACTGGTGCTGGTCAGATGATTCCTGGATTTGATGAAATGGTTCAGGATATGGTGAATGGTGAAACCAGAAAGATGGTAATTCCTCCGCACCTCGCTTATGGTGAACGCGGATATCCTGGAGTAATTCCTGGAAATGCATACATCTGCTTTGATGTAAAAGTAATTTCTGTAAAATAATAAGCTTTTTCAAAATTAGGAAAAGGGCTGTTTTAAAAGTATGCAGTGAACTAATCCTGGACTTGCAGAAATGAGTGCTATTGTGTTTGCGGAGTTTTCTCCTTTTCAACAGAGCCCATATATCTTAAGTTCAGTCATTACACTAAAACTTTTAGGGCAGCCCTTTTTTATTGTTGCTATACGACTTGTGCAAAAATTCATTTTAGGAAAGGCGAAAAAGCTTTGAATTTCGTTTTGCGTTCCAAATGACCATTCTTTCTGGTGGAAGAGTTTGGATATCATCTTCATAAAAGCCAATTTTTTCGAACCAATCAGAACTTTGGGTAGTCATTATAAAAATGCCTTTTGTATTCATTGATTTTGCTTTATCTATAAGATAGCTGATGAGTTTAGGCCCAATTCCTAAATTGGAAAATGCTTCATCTACGGCAACGCCAGCAATTTCTGCTTGCATATCAGGATATACATGTAAAGCGGCGCAAGCACGGATGCCTCCATCAATTTCATATACAATATAATCTGAAAAGGAATGAAGCAAATCTTTATCTGTTCGTGGCAATAGAATTTTACGTTCAATAAATGGCGCCATAACTGAAAGCACTGCAGGAATATCTGACTGGGTCATGCTGCGTATTCCCCCGTAATTGTTTGAATAAATCATGGTTCCTGACCCAAGATCGCTGAAGATTTCACATAGAATAGAACCTGCGATTGATCCATTGATAATGTGACAGCGAGAAACACCTTTTCGACATGCCTGAGAGGATAATTCTAAAAGGGAAAGAATTTTTGTGTGCTTACTCTCACTATTTTCCTGAATGAATTTAGATACTTCTTCCAGGTTCATTGCTGGAATTTCGCCTTCGGCAGAAAGACCCAAATTTGAAGGAATAGTGAAATTTTTGCTGTCTATTACAGAATCTTTTATCAGATAAAATAATTTATCGGCCTTTAAATTTACAGCAATTTGCTGTGCCAAAGATATGGAAGAAATATTATATGGTTTTCCCGTAGCGCTCCAGCCGATACATGGGAAAATTGGAATAAAACCGTTATCAAGAATTGATTTTATGGCATCAATCTGAAGTTTATCGATTTCACCTGCTGTACCAAAATCCAGGCCGTCAATAATTCCCTTTCCTCTTGAACGTACCCAGTTGCCAATAATTGCAGTAATCTGATTTGCTGCCAGGCTAGTCATTACCATATTAGAGACATCAAAGGCTGCCATTTTTATTTGTGGAATAGCATCCTGTTGAGTAACTCGGACATTATCTTTGTAGGTCCACGAAATATTTGAATCAGAAAGAACCTGATCAATTCGCTTGCGAGCGCCTGGTACAATGATGACTTTTAGACCGGCCTGGTGAATTAAGCTTATATCGCGAATATGACTGGTAAAAAGAGGAGAATCAATTATTTCATCATCCAAATAGATGACAATAACCGCATTTTGGAATTTCTGAATGTAGCGGATAACATCACGAATTTCTTGAGCTTTTTTATTGTTAGAATGCTGCATATTATTATATTATAAAGGGTGATTTCCACATGCTCAACTATCATAAACAAAATACCAGATTCTAAATGTGTGTATTTGGGTTATTCAATGCTGATTAATGCAAGAGTTAATTTTATTCGTCAGCGATAAGATTTTGAGAATTGTGTTCATTGCGAAATTTTTCGGTATTTGTTTTACTGTATATGCATCCGCAATATTGTTGACGGTAAAGTCCATATTGTTCTGAAAGTTCAAGGCTGCGCTTAAAACCGCCTTTTTTCTTAAAATCTGAAGGGAGCCATTTTGTTTGCCCAGGTAACTGAAGTTCGTTTCCAATTTGGTTAATTTTTATGGCATCTTTAAATGGACTTATTGAGAGAGTGGTTGAAAACCAGTCCATCTTGTTAAGACATGCGTATTCATAGGATTTTTTCATTCTGAAGTAATAGCAACGTCTGCAACGCTCACCCTTCTCTTCTTCATGGGCAAGGTCTGGATTTCCTTTTATTCCGATTGAGTTGTAGAACTCATCCTGATTGTAATGCGAAACTACAAGCTTAACATTATTTTTGAGGGCGATTTCGAAGCGTGGCAACAGATTTTTTAATTCTTCCAGACGGCGATTATATTCTTCTTCTGGATAGATGTTTGGATTGTAATAAAATATGGTGATGTCAAAAAAATCGGAAAGATATTCAATTACATAACTGGAACAAGGTCCACAGCAGGCGTGCAGAAGCAACGTTGGCTTTTTTATAGACTTTTCCAAAGACAAACGAGAGATTATTTTATCTAGTTCTATCTGGTATGGTGATTTTGGCATTATGTTATTAAAAAAAACAGCGGTAATTTGGACATGCTCAATTACCGCGTAGAAATTTTTTATTACCGCTGTTTTATCTATTTAGCAGATTTCGCAATTATCTGATTTTGAAACTGTAATGGCTTTTCCGTCTGCAACGAGGGCGACACCTGCAATCTGAGCAGTATGATTTTTAATTTCATAGTAGCATTTGCAGAATTTGTCGATGTCAATCTTGGCAGGTTTCTGGAAAGAAGGATCTGCGCCCTCAAGAATTACAGGAGTTCCAGGGGCAGCCCATGGAGCAGTAAGAAGTTCAACACCTTCAGAACCATCTTCTTTTGTGTAGTCGGCAGCAAGAAGCATACCGCGGCTTTCTACACCTTTCATTTTGCGAGGAGCAAGGTTTGAAGCGATAATTACGTGCTGGCCAAGAAGTTCTTCTGGTTTAAGGTATGGGCGGAGACCAGACTGAATGATACGGTCTTCTCCAGAACCATCATCCATAGTTTCGATATAAAGTTTATCACCTTGAGGGTTTGTTTCAACCTTCTTAATAACGGCAACTTTAAGTTCAACGTGTTCATTGAAATAAGCTACCTGGTCTTCTGCAAATTTTGAACCTTCTTCTTTTTTTGCAGGGGCTGGAGCTGGTTTAACAGCTTCTTTCTTTGTTTCCTGTTTAGGAGTTTTAGGAGCTTGAAGAAATTCTTCAAGGTTGAATTCACCGGCAACACATGGTACAGAGATTGACCAGTTTTCAAGAACTTGAGGATGAACTTCACCAAAAATACCAATAATTTTTCCGTCTTTCAGGATGTTTGCCTGACGTCCTGGAATGAAGCGAGAATCATTGGATTCGGAAACTTCGTATTTTGAATCAAGGAAGTACATAAGAGCAGAAACTTCGCTGGCAGCACTATTAAAGTTTGCATCGGAAGCTGCTGTAAGGAATCCAATATTCTGTGTTGTTTTAGTGCCTGTATTTTCGCCGTCGCAAATATAAGCAACTTTTCCAATTTCAAAAATTTTGTGTGGGAAAATTGCGCTTGCTGATTTGCTTTCAGTTCTCAAAAGAGAAGAAATGATGTCTGGGCGGACAAACTGATAGTTTTCACTCATTGGATTTGCAATTTCGATAACTTTAGAGCCATCAATGCACATGTTATCGATAAAATCTTTTTTGCTTCCAACGTAGTTGAAAATCATTTCCTGATAGCCCAATCCAACCATCAGGGTTTTTGTTTTTCGGCTAAGTTCAGTTATTGGAAGAAGGCGACCGATTGTAAAATCATTAGGTTTAGATGGTTTGAAACTTTCCAAATCAGAACCAATCATAACGTCTTCGATTACATCAACTTCATGAAGAAAGTCATTGCGATAAGGGGCTGGGCTCAATTCGAATTCAACGTCATTTTCAATTTTCTTTGAAACAACTTTGCTGCCCATGCGTTCCAAAGCGTAAATGATATGTTTTTCATCAAAGCTGGAACCCAAAAGCTTATTGATATGTGTAAGTTTTGCTTTTGTTGTTGGCTGGAAATAGAATGGAGCAATAACGTCTCTTCCGAAAACAGTATCGTAAGGGTGTTTTACCATGATTGGTTCAATTTCATATCCGCAATCAGCAAAATCACAGGCAACGATATTTGCTGCAAGCATGAGATTTTCCATATTGTCGCCAGTAAGTTCAACCATAAGGTCTTGATCGCCAACTTGAACAGCACCTAATGTTGCGCTATTGATTACAGGTGCCATTGAAAGCACTTCGTTGTTGTCATCTGTAAGAAGCGGGAACTTCTTAAAATCTTGAATGATATAGCCAAAATCTTTTCCTTTTGGGTGATCGGTAAGGATTTGGCGACAAGTCATAGGTGAGTCACATGAGAGTGGTACGAATGAGGTATTGTCTGGATCAACTGCTTTGTAATGAGCAGGGAATTTTACCAAATCGCTGCGGTAAACACCCATAGAGATTGATTTGCGCTTGCGACCGAAATTCCAGCAAAGTTTTTCCTGTGTCTGGATAATGTCTTTGAGCATTGGATCATCAATTGGTTTTCCTGCAATGACAAAAGCAACCATGTATGGGCGAATGTTTTTAAGTTCAGGGTCAACTGTAATTACGCGGCCTTTATAATCGTGAATATTGCCTTTTGTTGACATATATTTGTAGTAGTCAACAGTTTTTCCACCATTGTGAAGACGGAGCTGACGTGCTACTCCGTTTGTGGACCAAAGATCTGGTCGGTTTGTGTCATTAAGTTCGATTTTGATTACGCGCTGGTCAGCAGGATCTGCCATATTTGGCTTTTCATCAAGTTCTGCTTTAGCACATGTAAGTTTTTTTTCGAGTGTATCGTAGTCGTATTTGTTTCCAAGAAGATTGAAGAACAACTGTTCATTTACTTCGATTTTTGGCATTTTTTTCCTCTGAGAGCCGCATTAAGCGTAGATATTTTTGCTTATAATTATAGAACATAACATGGAGTTTTTCAATTCACAGAACTTATGTTCAGTGAATATGAAAATCGGTATAATAAGATTATTGGAGTAAACATGTTACAAAGAAAGGAATTTGATATTCTTACTACAGTTGAAGGGGCAAAAGGAGAAAGCGTTACTCAGCGTTTTCTTGCAAAACAGACTGGGTATTCAATTGGAACTGTGAATTCTACTGTAGCCTCTCTTGAAGAAATGGGACTTGTACAAGATGGTAAAATAACAGCAAAAGGAATAGAAGCTCTTGAACCTTATCATGTAAAACGTGCGATTTTTATAGCAGCAGGTTTTGGAACCAGACTTGTTCCAATCACTTTAAATACTCCAAAACCCTTGATTCGTGTAAAAGGTGTTCGTATTATTGATACGATGATAGACGCTGTTCTTGCAGCTGGCATAAAGGAAATCGTAATTGTGCGAGGATACCTTTCAGAACAGTTTGATCAGCTTCTATATAAATATCCCATGATAAAATTTATAGAAAATCCAGCTTATAACGAAGCGAACAATATTTCATCTGCAATGTGCGCCCGCTATCTGTTCTGTAATTCCTATATTTTGGAAGCTGATTTGCTTTTGAAAAATCCTTCAATCATTAAGAAATATCAGTATCAATCTAATTATTGCGGCGTTCCTTGTGAACGCACAGACGACTGGTGTATTTATTCAAATAAAGGGCGTATCAGTGGGGTTTCTGTAGGTGGCGTAAATGGATATCGTATGGTAGGCATTTCCTATTGGACAGAAGAAGACGGTCGCCATTTGGCTGAATGTGTGCAGAAGGTTTATGATATGCCAGGCGGCAAGGAAAAATATTGGGACAGCGTTCCTTTAGATTGTTGCAAAGATGAATTTAACCTGTCCATAAATGAATGTTCTTTTGATGATTTTACCGAGATAGATACATTTAATGAATTGAAAAAACTTGATAGTGTTTACGGTTTATAAAATCGTAATAAACACTATATGTAGTGTTGCGATAAATTCAATTATTTTCCATTCTTTTCTCTTAAAAAAGAAATTTTTCAAATTCTATTGATTAAATAAGACAAATTTTGTATTGTCTAAAAAAAGATAGTTTAATTATTGACTATATTTTGAGGTTTTATGGAAAAAGAGCTAGGTGGTGTAAAATTCTTCCTTTTGGCTTACATGTGTCGCCAGATTTGGCAAGAAAATTGTAAGCCTTTGAAGAAAAAGTATAATTTAGGCCCTCATGAAGTCTATATTATAAAATTCCTGTCTTCATCCACAAAATTTAATTCTGCAAAATATATAGCAGAATTAAGTGGCATGAAGAAAGGAATAGTTTCTGTTTACATAGAAAAGATGATGATTGGCGGTTGGTTAGTTCAAAGGGAAGATCCTGAAGATAGAAGGGCCAAGAAACTGTTCCTTACAGATAAAGCAAAATCGGTTGTGTATGAAATATCCAAAATGGATGAAGAATTCCATTCCACAATGTTGAATGGTGTATCAAAAGAAGAATTAGATACGGCTGATGCAGTTTATGAAAAAATCTATGCAAATATTAAAAATATATCAGAAAACAAAAAAATTGATGTTCAACCAAATAGGGGGGAAAATGAAAAGATTAGTTAAATTTTCAATTTTATTTTCAACATTGCTTTTGGGAAATTCTGTTTTCGCTCAAGATCAAGGGGAAGAAACAGTAGTACAGGAAAAGCTTATTTTGACTGTGGAAGATGCAGTAAATTATGCCCTGACAAATAGCAAATCATTGAAAAGTGCACAAATTGATTTGGAAATGAAGAAACGTGCCAATTTGGTTTCTTGGAATACATTTATTCCTGATGTAAGCATTAGCGGAACAATGGCCAGGACAAATGTTTCAACAAAATATGACACTTTGAAAAGTAACCTGAAACAGATGGGAATAACCCCAGAACAGATGGGTTATGAAAATAATGAAATAAATCATTGGTCGGCTGTTGGTCAGCTGAGTGTTTCATGGCAGTTGAGCTTGGCTCAGATTGATGCCATAAAATCTGCAAAGGCATTGTATGAGCAGGGAAAAATTTCCTGGGATCAGACAGTGAAGCAAACAGAAATCAATATTAGAAAACTGTTTTATGGGCTTTTGCTTCAGCAGGAAAATCTTAAAATTCAGAAAGACTTGATGAATAACGCTAAAGATCGTTGGAATCAGGCTGAAATCAACTATAAAAATGGTCTTGTTCCTGAGCTGCAGGTTTTGAATGCTCGTGTTATATACGAAAACAAGAGACCAACCATTCTTGAGTTGGAGCAGAATTTTAAGCAGAACAAAGAGACATTCGCATTGCTTTTGGGACTTCCTTATGGAAAAGATTTTGATATTTCTGGAGAAATAACAGTTAAACCTCAGAAATTCGATGCTGCTGAATTGTATTCTAAATATCTGAATAATCGTTTGGACGTACAGAACCTTAAGAAAAACATCGAATTGTTGAAGATTCAGCTGGAAGCAAAAAAACTTTCCTCATTTACACCTGCGTTTATTCTTAGCTGGGCTTCTCAAAAAACTATCGCCGATGTAGATCAGGGATGGTTTGGTGATTCACGAATGGGACAACCTAATATGAAGGAAGGCGGTGTCCTTTCTTTGACTTTGGCCATGGATTTGACAAACTTACTTCCAATGAGTGCAAATATGCAGGCTATGAAAGATATCAAGCAGAATCTTGCCAAAGCTGAAATCGGACTGGAACAATTGAAACAGAATGCTGAAATCGAAATACACAAGCTAGTGGACAACATCGAAAAATCAAAAGCAAATATTACAGCTATGAACAACAATGTTGAATTAGCTAAAAAAGCATACGAGCTTACTTTGAAAGCTTATAAAAGCGGTACAAAAGAATTGCTGGATGTTCGCGATTCAGAAAGTTCATTGAGTCAGGCTCAGCTTGGTTTGTCTAATGAGCGTTTCAATTACATTTCGGCATTACTTGATCTTGAATATGCAATCAATGAAAGTCTTACACCTAAATCTGTAAGATAAAAAGGAGAAATAAATGAAAAAAATCAATAGAATTTTGGCACTCTGTGCATGCGTTTTTTTTGCTTCATCTTTGATGAGCTGTTCAAAAAAAAGCGGGGCTGGATCTAATGAAGAAGAGGCAGAAACAATTTTTGCTGTAAATGCCTATAAAGCAGTTCCAAAAACACTGGATGATTATCTTGAATTCGGTGGAAATGTTCAGACGGCATCGACAGTTGACATTTTCCCTGATGCAGCTAGCGGAAAGATTTCTAAACTTTACGTAAAAGTTGGCGACAAAGTAAAGAAAGACCAGGTTGTTGCAGAAGTTGATGCAAGTCGTCCTGGTATGGATTTTCAATCTAGTCCTGTAAAAGCTCCTGTAGATGGAACAATTACAAGCTTCCCTCTTTCAGTGGGTGCAACAGTTGCTGCATCTGTCTCAATCGGAAAGATTTCCAGTACCGGTAAACTTGAAGTTAAGACATATGTAGCTGAACGTTTTGTTTCAAGAATCAAGAAAAATCAGAAAGCAATTCTGACGTTTGATGCATATCCAGGAGATACATTTGATGCAACTGTTGTAGAAGTTGATCCAGTTCTTGATTCAACTTCAAGAACTCTGGGAATTAAGCTTTTGCTTAAGGATCAGAATGATACTAAAGTTCGTGCAGGTATGTATGCAAGAATCAAACTCGTAACGGATACAAAGAAAAATACAATTATTTTGCCAAGCAATGTAATTCTGACCAGAAATGACGAAGATATCGTTTATGTTGTTGATCAGCAGGAAAATAAAGTAAAAGCTTGTGTCGTAAAAAAAGGTATTCGAGTTGACGATAAACAGGAAATTCAGGCAGGAATTGTGCCTGGTGATTTGGTTGTAATTAAGGGACAGGCTCTTCTTTCTGATGGCGCAAAAGTAAAAATTGCCAGTATTCAGGAATAGTCTGGAAGTATCAGAATTGTTTTTTTCGTAAGAGGAATTTATGTCTATATCAAAATTTGCTGTAAAACGCCCAACAATGATAATGATTATCTTTGTTTTACTTGCAGCTTTGGGTATTTATTGTACAACACAACTTCCTTTGGATCTTTATCCTGACATGGATGTTCCTTACATCATGGTAAGTACTACTTATTCAAATGCAGGTCCAGAAGAAGTAGAAAAAAGTGTTACACGCACTTTGGAAAGTGCACTTTCAAGTGTAACAGGTTTGAAAAAGTTGACTTCTCAGTCGTCTACAGGACAGAGTCTTGTAATCATGGAATTCGAGTATGGAACAAATCTGGATGCGGCCACCAATAATATTCGCGATAAGATAGATATGGTCCGTAACTATTTGCCAACAGATGCAAAATCACCAATCGTATTCCAAATGGATCCATCTATGATGCCTGTAATGGCACTTATAATTACTGGTCAGAGAAAGCCTGAAGAACTTTCAACTTATGTTGAGGACATTATTCAGCCTCGACTTGAACAGGTTGATGGTGTTGCTTCCACTTCCCTTGCTGGTGGCCGTGAAAAAGCTATTCTTATTGATATTCCAAGAGATCGTTTGGATGCCTATGATTTGACAGTAACTCAAGTAGCGCAGATGATTGGTGCTCAGAACATAACAAGTTCTGGTGGTAATATTGAGCAGGGTGATTCTAACTATGAAATCTCTGCAGAGGGTACTTATAAATCTGTGGAAGATATTAAGGGCACAGTAGTTACTTATAAAGCCCGTACTGCTGGTGGTGCAGCTGCTCCAGAAATGGTTTCTGTAATGCTCAAGGATGTTGCAGATGTCTATGCTGGCTATAAGGATTCTACTTCGGAAGCTTATCTTAATGGTACACCTTCGGTTTTGCTTCTCGTTCAGAAACAGTCTGGAAAGAACTCTGTAGCAACTGCAAAAAAAGTACGTGAAACCCTTGAAAAATTGAAAGCTGAATTGCCAAAAGACTTGGAGATTCTGGAAGTTTACAATACAACGGATGATATCAATGACACTATCAATCAGGTAGTTGAATCGCTTATTGAAGGTATTATCCTTGCAGTAATAGTGCTTTATATCTTCCTTCGTTCGGTAAAAAGTACATTCATCATTGCACTTTCGATTCCACTTTCAGTAATTATTACTCTTTGTCTGATGTATTTCTGTGGACTTTCAATCAACATGATGACACTTTCCGGCTTGTTGCTTGGTATTGGTATGTTGGTTGATAACTCAATCGTTATTCTGGAAAACATCTTTAGTTATCGAGAGCGAGATGCCAAGCCGGAAGTTGCAGCTGTACTTGGTTCAGAGGAAATGATTGGATCAATTACATCTTCTACTTTGACAACGGTATGTATCTTCCTTCCAATGATTATGTTCCAGAAAAAGCTTGGAATGATGGGACAGCTGTTCACTTCATTTGCGTTTACAATCGTATTCTCTTTGTTGTGTTCATTGCTTGTTGCTGCTATATTCGTTCCTGTTGTATCGTCTAAGTATTTGAGAATCGAAAAACCTTCTGACAGGGTTCTTCCTGGATTCCTGGGAGTTTTTGATAGAGTAATGGATAGATTCTTCACCTGGCTTGATAATGTGTATGCCAAGGGAGTTTCTAAAGTATTGAAGCATAGAAAAATTACTTTGATTTCTGTGTTCGTGCTGTTTGCCCTTTCAATAGTTTGTGTAAAGATTATTGGTTTTGTATTTATGCCAGCCCAGTCGGCAACAAAAGTCACAATCGATATGGAGATGCCTAAGGGAACAAAACTGGAAGTAACTCGTGAAGTAATGCAGCAGTATGAAGCTCAGGTTTTGAGAGAACTTCAGGGTGTTCGTTACAGTACTTTGTCTGTTGGTGGATCTTCATTTATGGGAGGTTCTGCATCGAATTCAAATACGGCATCACTTACAATTTCTTTGTATTCAGAAAAGCAGCGTAAGAGCGGTTGGGACAATGAAGCTTCTGCAAAAGAAAAGTGTCGTAAATATTTCAATAGTTTCCCAGGTGCTGAATTTACATTTGGTTCTGGTATGATGGGCTTTGCTCAGTCGGCAATTGATGTTATTGTGAAATCTGATAATCTGGATTTGGCTCGATCTACAGCAAAGGAAATTCAGAAAGTAATCAAGGAAAAAGCAGGCGATTACGTAAACGAAACAACAATTGACTTGGAAGATGGTCTTCCTGAGTTGAAAATTAAGATGGATCGTAATCGAATGTATGAACTTGGTGTAACAGCATACGGTGCAGGTTCTGAATTGAATGCGGCAATCAACGGAAAAACTGCCAGCCGCTATGATGACAATGGTACACAGATTGATATTATTGTTGGTCTTGCTGATTCTGATAAAAAGAAGTTTGGTGACCTTGAAAACATTTATGTTACAAACTCTATGAACAAGAGAATTCCATTTGCAAGTTTCTCTCGATATGAAGAATCTTTAGCTCCTGTTCAGATTAATCGTGAAAACCAGACTCGTACAATCAAGGTTTCGGTTGAACCAAAAGATGGCATAGCGATAAAAGACGTACAGGATTATTTGGATAAATTAATTAAGGAAAATATCGTTCAGGATGAAAACGTGCTGATTTCTTTCCAGGGATCATACGAGAGTATGATGGAAGCAATTATGAACTTTGCGCTTATCATTGCAATGGCTGTTCTTTTGGTATTTGGCGTAATGGCCAGTCAGTTTGAATCATTCAAGGATCCTTTCATCATCATCTTTACAATTCCATTGAGCTTCATTGGGGTAATTTTGATTTATCTTTTGACTGGAAACATGTTGAACGTAGTTTCTGTAGTCGGAATGCTGGTACTTGTAGGTACGATTGTAAACAACGGTATTGTATTGGTTGACTACACTAACCTGCTTCGTAAGCGTGGATATGAGTTGTTTGAAGCTTGTGTAGAAGCTGCACGCAATCGTCTGCGTCCAATCCTTATGTCAACTTTGACAACAATTACTTCGCTGATTCCTATGGCTTTCTTCCCAGGTGAAACTGGTAAAATGACACAGCCTATTGGACTTACAGTTTTGGGTGGTATGAGTTTTGGTTCATGTATGACATTGTTTGTTATGCCGGTTATCTATTACATTTTCAATGCAAGTAAAGACAAACGTCTTGCGAAAAAAGCTGCGAAGATAGAAGCAAAGGCAAAGCGAGAGTCAGCTGAAAAAGTATTTGCTAAACCTGAAATTGCAAATCGTCCAAAGTTGATTTCTAAAAAAGAAGGTTCAAAAGAAAAAGATCCTTTTGTTGATGGGGAAAAGCCTAAGAAGAGGTCTAGTAGAACCAAGAAGTCTGAAGAAAAAAATGAAGGAGCTGACGAATGAAAAGAGTTGAAGTAATCCTTACTCAGGCCATTGAAGATGACTTTGTGCAATTCTATGAAAAGGCTTGTAAAGAAAAAAAGATTAAGTGTAAATACACAAAAATAAATAATATTCAGGGTCAGGGAAATACAATTCCAAAGATGGGCGATTCTATCTGGCCACAGTTGAATACTTTATTTGTGGTTTATTGCGAAGAAGACGGTGTGCAGATGATTTCAGAAATTATGAAATTTTTGCATAGAGTTTACGTTGGTGAAGGAGCAGCTGCCTTTGTTTCGGATGCTCTGGAAATTGGATGTAAATAAAAAAAATCTAACGCAAAAAAAAGGCTGTCTATAAACCAGCAGTGTGGCGGTTTTGATTTTTTTCTGATGTTTTAAACACTTGTAGAAAGGTCAAAACCGCAAACTTGAAGTGCATCCTGAAGATGGTAAAATAAAGTTTACTTTTAGAAGATGACTTCAACTGTACTTGGTAGACAGCCTTTTTATTTAACCAGATATATTAACAGTGAAATTCTATTTGCCAAGAGCAACAGATTTATCATTTGCAGCGGTTACTGCTTCGATGACTGCATTGCGGAAACCGTTTGCTTCAAGAGCGACTACGCCGGCAATTGTTGTTCCAGCTGGTGAACAAACAGAGTCCTTAAGAACAGCAGGATGCTTTCCAGTTTCCAGTACCAGCTCTGCCGAGCCTTTTACTGTCTGAGAAGCATAAGTGTAAGCCTGAGCGCGAGGCATTCCACAGCGAACAGCTGCGTCTGCCAAAGCTTCTATAAACATAAATACGAATGCTGGACCTGAACCGCTGACTGCAGTGACACAGTCCATAAGCTTTTCCGGAACTGCTTCTACGACGCCTGCTGCGCTAAGGATTTCCTTTGCAGTGTTGAATTCTTCATCTGTAACTTTTTCGCTTTTTGTAACGGCTGTCATGGCCTGGCCTATCTGAGCACACACATTAGGCATCATGCGAACGAAACGAGCCTTTGGTGCAAAACTTTCAAGTTTTTCGATTTTTACACCGGCAGCCATAGAAATCACTACTGTATCGTTTTCTATATAATCCTTGATTTCGGCAAAAACATCACCCAGGAACTGGGGTTTTACGGCAAGAAAAACATATTTTGCGCCTTTAAGAACTTCTTTGTTAGAAGCGCAGAATGTAGCTCCTGTTTCTGCGGCAAAAGCCTTGCCCATTTCTGTGTTTTTGTCTGTAACACGGATTTCTTTTACATCATATTTTTTACAAACAGCGCGCATGATTGCGCCACCCATTGCACCAGTTCCAATACATGAAATTTTCATTTTAAGCCTCTTATAATTAATCGTTTGCAAGGAACAAAGTTCCTTTAGCGTTTCCGTTTACCAAGTCAGTAAGGATGTTTTCACGGCCACCATTTGCCAAAAGCATTGGAATGCCGTAAACAGTTGTTTTTTCAGCAGCCTGAATTTTTGTTTCAATGCCGCCAGTTCCAAAGGCGTTGGTTTCGCCGATTGTAATTGTTTTGCGAAGCTCTGGGATGCTTTCTACTGTTTCTATGAGTTTTGCATCTTTGTTAGTCTTTGGATTATCTGTATAAATTCCATCGATATCGCTGAAAAGGATAAGCATGTCTGCGGACCAAAGAATTGCTGTAAGTGCAGAAAGATTGTCGTTATCACCGATTTGGAATTCATCGATTGAAACTGAGTCATTTTCGTTGATGATTGGGATCACGCCTTCGTCTGCAAGTGTGAACAATGTGTTACGGATATTGAGTGAGCGATGATCGTTTTCAAAATCTTCCTTTGTGAACAAAAGCTGACCTATGTGAAGGTTCTGTTCGGCAAAAGCTTTTCTCCACTGAGCCATAAGTTCAACCTGGCCGATGGCGCACAAAGCCTGTCGGAAGTGAACATCCTTTTTGCGAGCCCATTCCTTAAGTGTGGAAACACCAGAAACTTGTGCTCCTGAAGAAACTACTACAACCTGCTTTCCTGCGTCTACAAGGGCTTTACACTGAGCGGCAAAGCTGGCCATGAATTCTGTATTCTGGGTTCCGTCTGCTTTTGCCAAGGTGTTGGAACCGATTTTTATAACGATTTTTCGTGATGATTTTAGTGCTTCTGATATATTCATATAATTCTCCAAATGAATTGGTTTCGACAGATGATATTCTGGGCCTGTCAAAGGGCTCGATTACTGCAAGTTGATTGATCAACCACAGCGGGTTATCGAGTCTGGCCTTCGCCTTCGATTAAGTACTTTGTTGTTGTAAGCGCTTTGATTCCCATAGGGCCTCGGGCATGGAGCTTTTGTGTGGAAATTCCAAGCTCTGCTCCAAAACCGAATTCACCTCCGTCGGTAAACCGAGTTGAAGCGTTTACATAAACACAGCTGGCGTCAATTTTTGCCTGAAAAAGACGGGCATTTGCACGACTTTCTGTAATGATGCTTTCGCTGTGCTTTGTGTTGTGACTATTGATATAAGCAATTGCTTCCTCAACATTTGCTACAGTTTTTATGCAGCATTCATAATCAAGATATTCGTTACCAAAATCTTCTTCTGTTGCTGCTACTGCGTTTTTAAGATATTTGATTGCAATTTCATCTGCGTGAAATTTTACGCGGCCGGAAAACTTTTCTTCCAGCATGGGAAGGAATTTTTCTGCAACAGCTTTATTTACAACGATGCATTCGATTGCGTTACAAACAGAAGGACGCTGAATCTTTGCATTTTCTGCTACTTTTACGGCCATTTCAAGATCGGCCGCGTCATCGATGTAAAGGTGGCACACTCCACTACCCGTCTCAATAACTGGAATGCGGGCATTTGAAACAACATTTTGAATAAGACGCTTTCCGCCTCTTGGCAAAACAACATCAATTTTTCCAACGGCGTTCAAAATTGCATCTACATCACTGTGATCGTGCTCTTTTACTTCTACCAGTTCAATTGATTCTGGGACACCACCTTCTACAGTGGCAAGGGCATTTTTGATAACTTTTACGATTGCTTTATTTGAATTAAATGCAGAAGATGAACCGCGGAGCAGAATTGCGTTTCCAGATTTGTAGGCAAGGCTGAAAGCGTCAACAGTAACGTTTGGCCGGCTTTCATAAATGATTGCAACAACACCAAGAGGAACTCGAACTTGGCGAATTGATAAGCCGTTTGGTGTTCTCCATCCGGCAGTTTCTTCGCCTATAGGGTCACTTTGAGCGATTACAATCTTTAGGCTTTCAATGATGCCGTCAATGCGTTTGTCATCCAGGGAAAGGCGGTCGATAAGGCTTTCTGAGGTTCCGTTGACACGGGCGATTTCAACGTCCTTTTTGTTTGCAGCAATGATTTCAACTCGCTGTGTGTCTAATGCGGCTGCCACTGCTGTAAGAGCTTTATTTTTTGTGCTGGCGTTCTGCAAGGCTAAGGATTGTGCTCCAGTTCTTAGGATATTGCATGTCTGCTCAAGATTCATAAGTTTCTCCAATTTTCGCATTTAAAACAAAAAAGCCGGCTACTTTTTTTTCAAAGCACCGGCCGTCATGTCGTTAGTAGTTTGCAAGGAAATACATTCCAAGAAGAACAGCATTACGGCACTTTTCTTCGGGCCATTCTGCCTTGCTTGGGAGACTCTGAATATACCACCAGAAAATACCGAATTCTGGATCTATTCGGAGGGAGTACTCTCCAAAATCTTCTGATTTTGTTTGCTGACCGAACATAAGGTATACAGCATTTGAAATCAGTT
>SAMEA3663293__coassemble_234_pt1 | contig 19541 bp, 11 predicted proteins | sample SAMEA3663293__metabat2_low_PE_021 | metagenome-assembled genome bin SAMEA3663293 (sample SAMEA3663293) | pig gut metagenome | biome: pig gut; feature: pig-associated habitat; material: faeces | place: China | collected 2013
GAAATCCACCATGCAGACAGGCTCCTTCAATATTTTCCGAAAGCGAAAGTTTTTTACCTTTTAATTCGAAGCTCGCTCCATTTATCCGGTTTGAATAACGTCCAATCACGGCACCAAAGCTGCCCCAATTTGAGGCATATCCAGCAAGAGTTTCCATTCCCAGCACAACATCAGTCCATGAATCTTTTTCATCATGAATTTTCAGACTTGTGATGGTACAGCCAAAATCCGTAACACAAAAAGAAATTTCCTTTCTTTTGATAATAAAAAGATGCGCTTTCTGACCATTGTGCACTGTCCCAAAAAGAACTTTTCTGAATCTACGAAACATTTATACCAATCCTTTTCCTTGCCATTTCTTAGATTTCCATCTAAGAATCATTCCAACACCTCTAAAGCATTCATCGCATGTCAGTGCAATATAGCACCCGGTTACCAGCATATTCATCACAATGCCCAGAAGATATGTCCCTCCCACTGAGCACAGGAACATGAAAACAACTCCCAAAACAACAGGACAAATTGCATCTCCACAAGTTTTAAGCGCGTTTCCATAAATCAAATTTGTAACACGCCCAAATTCCAGAATTACATCAATCCACAAAAGCTTTGAAACCACAGAAATCATTTGAGGATTATCTGTTAGGCTGCCTATAAACAAAGGTGCACTAAGCGCTACCAGTACACTGCAACAAGCCGAAATCAAAATGCCAAAGAACCATGCCTTTCGCGTACCTTTTTCACATTCTCCATATTCTTTTCGGCCGACCTTCCAGCCAATGATTATTGCATTTGCCTGCGCTAACGCCGCTCCTGCGCAGAAGGAAAAATTCGCAATTTGTGCAGCATACGCTCTTGCGGCCACATTGAATCCAGCCACATCCATTTGATTCAAAAATCGAATTGCCAGCGTCATTGAAACATTATACAAAAGCGTTTCCAATGCTGATGGAAAGCCAATCTGAAGTATTTGTCTAAAAACCTTAACAACAGCAATGCGTTCCGGAGACTGTTTTGCATGCACATGCTTTATCGAAAGCCCAATTACGATACATAGATTAACAACTCGTGAAATTGCTGTAGCAAAAGCAACTCCAGCAACTCCATAATGGAAAACAAAAAGAAATATTGCGTTTAGCACCAGATTTACAATATTTGCCACAATTGTTGCGAATAACGGATATTTAGTATGCCCAAAAGCCCGTAAATATCCCGAAAAAACGGGAATCAAACCGTTTAAAAAACAGGCACCACCTACAATTTGCATATACGTAGTGGCTGGTTTTTTAAGTGCCTCCGAAATTCCAATTGTTACAAGCAGATCTTCAGAAAATAGAAAAAGACAAATTGAAAGCGGCAAACTAAGAATCAAATTAAATACCAAGCCAACATTTCTTGCCTGATACGCAACACCTTTTTTTTCCGCACCAATATTCTGCGTCATAACAGCCATCATTCCAGTAGAAACAATGGAAAACATAAGAATGAACATGCTTATATACGTGTTCGCAGTACCTACTGCACCTACACATTCATCGCCGATAGTAGAAAGCATCAGCGTATCCACCATTCCGGCGAGCATGAAGAAAAGAATTTCAAAAAAAATCGGCAAAAACAAAGACACAAGGCCTTTATCATTTTTCAGCACGTGGAACCTCTCTTACTTTATATTAACATAAAACAGTTCAATCGACCAATATTTCCACATCCAGTCTCATTGTCAAAAAAATCATTACCCACTAAAAGACTAACACTGTAATTATCCAAAGAAATCTCATCCTCCGTTTATCTATTCCAGAATCTTCACTATAATCTATGCATGATTCGAACTGTGATAATTCAACCTCCCCTAGTTCAACTGAATACTCCGTACCCATCCGGAGCATACCTTTCTGCATTTTTCAAAGATTTTTTCTCCCAGGAACATATCGAAGGAACCACCCATTGGCTGGATTTAAGCACAGAACTTTTCCATAAAATTTTTTGCAAAGATGGTCTTTCGCTGATTTTTGAACAATCAGAAAATGAAGCGCTTAAACTGGCTCAAAAAAAGGAAAATCAAGGTGACGAAAATTCTGCATTCCAGCTCAGACGTTACGTTTCTGAATCGCAAAACTGGTCAAATTGGATAGATATAATTGTAAGCATTGTTTGTCCTCAATCCAATTCAGGCCGCGAATATGTGCATGAATTCGTCCGTTCTGCTCATGCCCCAAGAGGCTTGCGAATGGAAAATCACTTAGAAAACCTGGGCCGGGACGTAACTGCAGATGATTCCCAAATTCTTGCAAGCCTTGCTCTTGCTGATCTTGCCGACTATATTACTGCAGTCTATGATAAAAATTTTTCCCTTATTCGATACGCTGAATCCCTGGCAGTATCTGCCGCCACATTTAAACAGGCCGAAAGTGCCATCGATTCACCAATCCTAAAAAACTTTTTCTTACCTTTATTACAGGAAAAAATTTCTACTCTATATCCAGAAAAAGCTCAAAAAACGAATGAAATAAATCTTTTCTGCATAACAATACCATTTCCAGGTTGCTTTGTTTCTGCATTAGCAACAGCATCATACATCCGCAAAACAATACCCAATGCAATGATTTCCTTTGGTGGTGGATACGTAAACACAGAACTCAGAAATATTCAGGAAAAGAAAATATTCGATTATTGCCACGTCATAAGTTACGACAAAGGATATGGCAGCTATATGAACCTATTTAAAGAAAATTTCAAACTGAACGGAAAACAACTCTATAAAATTAAATACCTGTTCAATGATTCCATAATTGAGCCACTGCATGAAAGCAAAGCCTTCGCTGCAGCAGAAAATCAATTTGTTCGCTCTATAATCCCGGACTTTTCGCAAATCGATTTTACACGCAGCCCACGCCTTGCCGATGATAATAATCCAATGCACAGAATTTGGAATGACGGAGCCTGGATCAAAGCATTTATGGCATACGGCTGCTATTGGCATCGCTGCGCCTTCTGCGACACTTCCCTTGATTATGTAAATAACTATTGTGCCACCCCGATTCAAAAACTCTATCAAGGACTTTCTGAACAGGCGCAGAAAGCCGGCGTCTTTGGCATTCACTTTGTCGATGAAGCATGTCCGCCAGCAGGACTTACACAATTCGCATTGCTAAACGCCGCCTCCAAAAATCGTCATCTCACATTTTGGGGAAATGTCCGCTTCGAAAAAACCTTCACAAGAGATGCAGCGGATCTTCTTTCTTACGGCGGCTTGACCGCTGTTTCTGCCGGCATAGAAATCGCCACAAGCAATGGTCTTTTGAATATAAATAAAGGCACAGACATGGAAAACATTGTTTCTGCATGCTGCGCATTTAAAGAAGCCGGCATATTGGTCCATTCCTACATGATATTCGGCTTTTGGAATCAGACAGAACAAGATCTGATGGATTCGATGGAAACCCTAAGACAATTATTCGCCGCCGGCCTTCTTGACTCCGCCTTTTGGCACAAATTTTCACTAACATTGCATTCTACAGTTTATAGAGAATGGCTTGAAGGCAAGCACAAAGACTTAATTCCACTCCCCGCCGCCAAAAATCAATTTGCAGAAAATGCCCTGAATTTCAAAGGAGAAGAAAAATCTCAAAAATATTCAGGTCCATTGAACGCAGCTCTAGAAGCATGGATGCATGGCCAAAAACTTAATAAACCATGTCAGACATGGTTTCCTTTTAAAATGCCTGCGCCAAAAATTAAATCAGACTTTATCGATTCTCTTATCCAAAAATATGAGCAAAAACGTGATTTAGCCTTTTCACAAAAACCTCTTCCCCAAAGCAAATTTATGTGGATAGGAGGAAAAATCATCCTGCTTCCATCCAAAACTGCACCACAACTTTGCTGGTCTTACATGGGCGACATTCTTTATGCCGATGTTTCACCGCAAAACGCACAAGCAATCTGCTCATTATTAAATCAAATGTCGCCTCAAAACAGCGGTGCCCAGGAATATCAACAGATTTGCAAAATTTTACCAGCAAAGTTGTTCTTTCAGCTTCGAGGAAAAGGCTTGTGCAGAATTTAAAACAGGGCAGCCCGGAAAGTTGCGACTTTCCGGGCTGCCCTGTTGTTTTGCAAATACTATTTTTCCAGACTATTTGCTAACCTTGATTATGAATGTATTTGTGTACCATTGAGTACTGTCTTTTGCAAGCGCCAATACATTAACCACATAAGTACCACCTTCTAGAGGAGCTGTATCAATCAGCATTTCATTTGAAGTAGTCTTGATTACAGAAACACCATTTACTTTAACTTCATACTTTTCGTATTCAGGTTCAGTTGCTGGATCTGCAGCAGGGCTTACAGTAATCTTTATCTTCTTGTTTTCAGAAATCTCATTTGCCCCATTCTTAACATCTGTAGTCGTAGATTCAATTACGGCAGATACTCTTGCAGCAGGAAGATCTGTATATCCAGGGATTTCAACCTCAATACCAGATTCATAAACTGCTTTTACTTCAATATTTCTCCAGGCATCTGTTTCAGTAACTGCAGCAGCCTCTGATTCATCAGAAGATTCGTTTCGTACCCAACGAGTAAAATCAAGTCCATTTCTAACAAGAACCGGATAATTTTCCTGTGGGGCAGCAGTCTTGTGAATTGTCTTCAAAGAAATATTTGCATCTTTGTAAGTATGATATTCAATTACTCTTGTTGGACTTATGCTTGTTGACGCATCTGTGCTGAGCGTACCATTCTTCAGATAATAGATAGCAGCCAAACGGTTGATTCTAACAGAATTTGTTGAATCGAATGCTGTACAACCAGTTTCGTCTACAATTCCTGTGGTAATACGTTCAACTGGTTCCTTTGAACCAAACTTATTTACAGCTGTAATTGTAGCGTCGTAAAGAACACCAGTTTTAAGCTTATAAACGAATTCACCTTTAGAATCCTTTGCAACAGGAAGCAAGTTACCGCTAACATACAAATCAGAAGCAGCTGTTTTGTAATTGGTTCCATCCAAAGTTTTCCATGCTTCACCAGCTTTAGGAGTTGAAGCATCTGTGTATTCCTTGATCTCAATCTTAAAGTATCTTTCATTTGTAGAATTTGATTTCCATGTGAACTTAACATTGTAGTGATCAGGATCTTCTGAATCGTCAATCAGATATGCACTGAATTCAGAAGGAGCAGCCGGCATTTCCCCAATTACATCAGGAATAGCAATATCCTTATCTGTTGTATTACCTGGATCAACAATTAAAAGATCTCCATAGTAACCCATCACATCATTTGCTTCATCAATCGCAGCATAGTTTGTAACAGTTTTATTCAAGAAGAATACTTCAAAATAATACGAACCTGGTTCCAAAGCAGTCTTATTGTAATTGAAAGAACCGTTTATTGTTGTTTCTTTGTAATCAGTTCCGCTAATCATATTTCCAGAAACTGTATCAAACAAAGCTACAAAGATGCTCTTTACTTCACCATGAACTCCGTTTATATAAGTGTAAGTACAACGCAAATCAACATTACCCTTTGTAGTAATATCGTAAGGCTTCATTGTAAATCTTACCCTGTCAGGAGAGCTTACCAGATTCGCATTTGCATAACCCTTTAAAACCGGTTTACCATCCTTTGATGCAGTCAAAGTCAAATCCCATACAGCTGCAGCCAAAGGAACATATGCAGTTCCGTCAGTTTCTACTGTAATTGTCAAAGGACCAACAGTTCCACTAGTGCTGGATTTTCCCTCAATAGAGAAAGTCAAGTCATCCAAAGCTAAAGCATCAGGCAAAATCGTACGTTCAGCTTTTCCGCCTTCATAATTTGATACAACAATTGTAAGGCCACGTTTTCCCTGAATTCCAGAACCAGTAACAGTTTCGTTACCAGTCAAGTTATCTGCACAGCCAGACAAAACAACAGCAATCATAGAAAAAAAGGCTGCTGCAAAAAATAAAAGATTTTTTTTCATAAGCATCTCCTAACAAAATTTTATCCCACCAAATCAGTACTATTATCCCACAGATCTCCATATAGTCAAATTTTTTGAACAAATAAATTTCCAGAAATAAGGATTCTTCACGTCGTTTGACAAAATGGAGTTTATTCTCCAAAAGTGAATAACCTTGCAAAATTAAAAATGAGACTTAATATTCAGAATCGCAGTATCACTATACTCCTGATCATCCGGGCCAATCACCACTAAACGTAAAGTCCAGAAACCAGGTTTGAAAATTACTGACTCATAAAAGAAGCAGGAAAAATTCTTTTCAGTTGATGTAAACTTCTGTTCGCCTTTCGAATTTTCTATACTCCAAAGATAACTTTTGCACCCTTCTGGCCCTTTTATATTCAACGTAGACCAGACATCGGCAATATAAATATTCTCCAGCATCCCATCCTGATCAAAACCCGCCTGCCCAGGTTTAACTGCCGGCGGAATACTAGACATTGGGATAAACTTCTTATTGTAATTGTCCAGCATTGAATCATAGGATTCACTGCAGCCAGCCAATAAACACAAAACGAAAACACCGAATGCAGCCCCTAAAACAAAAGAAACAATAGACGACTTATTTTCCACCTTCATTGTTTCCTCCTTTGCCTGACCCAGTCAATGCGCCAGTTCCAGTTTTCTTGGAACCATACAAACGTTCCTTTTCCTTCTTTTTTATCTTAGCTTTTCTTATGGACTGCTTAATCGATTTTACAACTGGAACAGGGATTTTTCCACCTACAATAAATTTAGGTTTTGCCAGCAGAATCGTATCAAAATCAACGCCAATTCCCACTCCCACAGGGCCCATATAATAAATGGCATCGAATCCAAAAAGGGCTGTAAAATAATCATCTCCCTTTGCAGAATTTGTTGTTTGCCCGTTCCACAAACACATGCCACGTACACCGCTTCTGAACTCCAAACATACACTGAATTTTTTGGGACCAGTAACAAGCCTTACACCTAACGGCACATAAAAGTCAAAAGCGTAAATATTCGGCGGATTCAATTCTGTTCCACCAGCAGCATATTCATAAGAAAACGGGCTGGAAGGAAAACCTACATTAAATGATAACCCAAGCCCAAAATAAAATGGAGTAAGAAGCGAACCAATCTTCAGCGCAGCATCCGCTCCCACCGAGCAAGCATACGGCGAAGATAAAATCATCGGCACGAAATTTATGCTCACAAAATCTTCATGCTTAAAAAGAACAATCGTTTCTTCCTTTTTGTTATCATCTTCAGAATCATGGGAATCATCTTTCTTTTCCTGGATATCAACATCATCATCATCCATAATTACAAGCTTATTCGGCAGCTCTCCAGGAGCAAGCATTTGCTTTTCAACATTCAATTTAACTACAGTTCCATCCCCATGGCCTTCAAGCAGATAAACGTCATCGGAACTGAATGCATAACTTGTTATGTCAAAAACATTTTTTGGTGGCAAATAACCATAATTTTCCATGCTGCCTAAATCATAAAAATCAATTGTATTTTTATCTGTAAGCACAGCCACTGAATTCTTCGATCTAAGGCACTGCAAATTTACAATTCTTTTCTCACTAAGAATGGTGCCCAAAAGTTCACCCTCAAGGGAATAAACCGAAAGCTCCTTTTCACCGGATGCAAAGACAATCCGCTTTGAATCATTTGTCCACGCACAAGGAATTTTCGCTTCCTGATAAACAGCATACTCATGCATCATTTTTCCTGAACGTGAATTCCAGACCTTTAAAAAACCATCAGATGAAACAGACGCAAGGTATTCATTGTCTGGACTAAACGCTAAAAAGTACGCAGGTTCAGTGTGACCTTCCAGCCGCTTTTTTAAAATCTGTTTTGTAAGTCTAAGTTTATAATAAAGCAGAATAGAACTGTCGCCCAAACTCAACGCAATATTGTTACTGTCTGCGCTAAATGCCGGACAAATAACTTCTGCCGCTTCCGAATAGTCCACCGACATTTCAGGATCTTCAAATTTTTCGTAATCCCACATGGAAACAAGCCCCTTATCAGAAAGAGCCATAATCAATTCCTGGGAACCTTCCCGGCTAAACGCAACCGAAGAAACGCCTTCAAACTTAAGCATGTGGGCAATACTGTACTGATCCGTGCTTCGAATAAAAATTGTATTTCCTTCTCCAAATGCAAAAAGCTTATCGTCCTTGTTCCAACATAAACTACGAATTGGAAAAGGTGACTTTACAGCCACATCTTCCCCGTCCTGCGCAATAAACGGAAAACAAAAAAGAGAAAATAAAATTGAGCCCAATAAAATCTTTTTCAACACAAATATTATAATCTTGATTTCTAATAATTCAAAAAAAAATCGGGAAGGAGCCCCTTCCCTGGGCTCAACCAGCCAGCCGCCTGCGTCAGTCTGTTTTCGCCACACCCATCCCAACGGGGAGAAAACTTTCCCCAATGGCTCCCCGTAACGCCCCTGAATTCTCACAACAATTATTTTATGGTATAAGTATAATTCCAGACTGGGAAACGATGTGAAAATCATCGACTAGATGCGTAACTGTAAGGCACCCGCCAAGTCAGAACACCAGAATGGAAATCTTTCATTAGAAGGATTATCACAGCTCATCCCACGCAAAACTGGGATCGGAGGCAACATGAAAAGCGTTCGCTTTATTTTAAACCAGGCTGCTCTTATTGGAACTGCAGCTTTCCTATTCGTATCTTCAATTTATTTTACATCCTGTAAACAAGATGAAGATTCATCAACAGACAATTCAATCAATGCAGAAAAGCTTGCAGCAGATGATCCTTTGATTAGAGTCTGGTCAACAGGATACTCAACCATCTCAATTGCTGAAGATTCTTTGAAAGACCACGAAACATATAAGATGAAAAATCTCTACGTTCAGAAATTTGACAAAACATCAGGTATTATTTATGGCCAGTACACCTACGTTTTAGACTGGGACAAACCAGAAAATCAAAAACCAGAGGAAGGCGATTACTATGAATCATTTGGACAATGGTACCCGCTAAATGAATCACTGATTGGCAAGTGGTATGCTGTGGCATATAAAAATTTAAGCAACAACACCATTTCTTACAGTGGAGCATACAAAGCTGGCGGTTCAAAAGCAGAACCTACATTAGCAAAAGCTATCAAAGAATTTACTATCGAAAAAGGTTATTTTAGTACCTACACCGACTGCACAACATCTAACTAGTATTCTGATTAATTCCGTTTTCTAATATGACTATAAAAACAATACAACTCATTTCATTCATATCTTTATTTTTTTCAGTAACATTACCTGTTTATTTGCAAGAAGAAACTGAAATTTTACACCTATACACATATATAGATAATATTAAAGTAGAACAGCGTCAAGTTTTTCAAGCTGAAGATATACAAAGGAGTAATACGGAGAGCCTCCCATCATTTCTGCAATCTGCTGGAATACAGATTCTCAGCTACGGCGCCTATGGGCTTGAATCCAAACCCTCAATACGTGGATTTACGGATGAAACCATTCGAGTAATAATCGATGGAATTTGCGTGAACAATGCCCAATATGGAACCTTCGATTTTACGTCAATCAACCTGCAAGATGTGGAACGAATCGAAATAGTGCGAGGAGGATTCACAGAAGGCATAAGCGATGAAGGAGCTGTGGGCGGTGCCATCTACATCACAACAAAAAAACAGACCATCGGGCACCATTTGAATTGGAACACATGCATTAAGTCATTTCTGAACCAAAATTACCCCATCGACACAATTTCCCAGCATCTTGGCTATTCTGGCCAACTTTCAGCAAATGATTTTCTTAAGCTTAGCGCACAAGCAACCTGGGCTCAAAATAAATACCAATTCAAAAATTATCGTGGACACATTTCAACCAGAGAAAACTCATCAACAATTGACGGAAACGGAGATATCAGATTCAGCCATTATTTCAAAGACGGGAACTCTCTTTCAATCGCTGAATCTTTTTATGCCGGAAATAAAGAATGCCCAGGTCCAGAAAACTCAACAAGTCCAGGCGTTCAAAAAGATTACAATAATCGCCTTAGCGTAAGTCTTTTTCAACCAGCTGTAATTTCTGGGCTCAAGATGGAACACAATTTGGCATGGCTTTCAAACAACCGGATCTATGAAGAAAAGACAGATTACTCAACACATTATGTGAACACCTTCACTTACGCTTCTTACTTTGATTTCTACAAGCTTGATTTCTTTGAACAAACCGCCGGCTTCACATTTGATGCCGTACACTTGAACTCAACAAATGACGGAATTCACAACCAGTTTTCCGGTACAATAAAAGAAACATCAACGTTCAACTTGGGAAATAATTTCAATATTGTTCTTCCTCTGTCCGTAAAATTCTGCGGAGCAAATTATGAATTCATTCCTAAAGCCGGCATAAAATTTAATTCCAGTCATATTGATATTTCACTCAACGGGTATAGAATGATTCAGTTTCCAAATATGGACGATCTTTATTGGGATTCCAACGGGTTTCATGGAAATCCGAATCTTAGTGCAGAAAATGGATGGGGAACTGAATTTACTGTTAACATACATAATTTCTGGCTGCCATTAAGTTTTTGCACTTTCATAAATTATTATGAAAATAAGATTCAATGGTCAAATACTAGCGGAAAGTGGCAGCCAGAAAATGTTGCCAGCGCTTTTTACCTGGGATTCAATTTAAGCTCAAAAAAATCCTTTTTCAATGGTTTCATTACAATCCAGGGATCTGCTGAATACTTGTACACAGAACTTAGGGATAAGTCTAGCAAATTGACCTACAAAAAGAAAATAATGTGGACACCTGATTTGGTTTTTTCAGCCTCAATCACTTTCAATGCAAAATGGTTTTCTTTAACTTTTGAAGACAATTACACCGGAAAAAGATATACATCAAATCTAAACACAAATTCCATGGATCCATATTCATTGCTAAATGCGAACCTCACCATAAATGCCAATGATCATATAAAACCATATTTAAGGTTAGACAATATTCTAGACGTAAGCTACAAAGCTGTTGATAATTACCCTATGCCAGGCATATCAACTACAATCGGTTTAAAAGCTACTTTTTGATTATTCTATGAAAATATTAACATGAAAACCTTATCAATCTGTTAACTGAAAATCGTAAACAACATGCAACAACACTCGCAGGTCAACACAACACCCCAGAGAAAACTTATATCATTCTTTTTCAAAATATCAGAAAAGTTTTAACCCTGTTAAATTTAGTTCTGCAAGTGATTCTATTTGTTGTCAAAACTACCAGCTTTTAAAACAAAAGAAATAATAGAAACCGCAATAATCAAAACAAAAAGATAAATAAGAGAAAAAGCATTAAAGAGCTGCGGCATAAAAATCACAAAAAAACCTGTAAACATGGTCCAAACTCCAAGAGATATAGAAACCAGGCTACATGTTTTAGCCATCTTCACCGCCATTTTACCCTTTTGCTCATCATTCACTGATTCAAGAAGTTTCTGCGTATATTTTTGCCTCATAAACAAAACTCCAGTCATCAAGAAAGAAATTCCAGCAAAAATGAACACGACCATAAGAACAACCAGTTTTGAACCTACCATAAAACCTCACCTCTAAATTATCGGAATCCCGTATATATAGCTTAAAAAAAACATATCACAAATATTCACCTAAGCTCAAACAAAACTGCAAAAGTTAATGTATATCAAAATCTAAACCAATAGAAAATTTTCTGCTGTAGAATAAAACAAACTTTCTTTGTTTTCTAAAATCAAGGATTTTTTTGTTGCTAAAAACATTTTTATCTAACAAACGGTAGTTATTTAATAAATTACAAACGATAGTTAATTATAAAATTACTAACGTTTGTTAATTACAAAACGAACAAACGATAGTTAATAACGTTTCACGTGAAACAAAATATTTTCAAATCAAAATTGTTTCACGTAAAACATCTAAAAAAATCGTAATTTTATTATTCATAAATCTATCTAACAGCGACTTTCCGGCTGCTATAAAATCAGACACTTTATCACTTTTTTCTCTAAGCAATTTGCAATATTAAAGCGTCTAACTCCCACCATCGTTGTAATTTTCAATATTAAAAAAATTAATGTTTCACGTGAAACAGTAGTTCTAATCCATAACATGTCTTGTCAAAGATTAAATAGATTTACAATAAAACACAAATGAAAAACTCTTTATAGATTGAAAATGCAAAAAAGTGTTCTGCCCTTTTTTATACATTATTATTACAAATTTCAGAATCAAACAAATTTTTAATATATCAAAAACCATAAAATCAAACTGTCAGTTTTTTTTTTCAATAAAATTACACAATTTTTCATTTCCAAAATAATCAGCTATAACGACTATAACATTATTAATTTGCAAATTCTTATTTTCTTAAAAAAATAATGTTTCACGTGAAACAACATTTTTCATTTTCATATCACACAAATAAGTAAATATATAAAACTGGTAATATAAAATACTTTAACAATATAATCAGCAAGAACACATTGTTTCACGTGAAACTTTTCCAGGACTGGATATTTTTAAAATATTGAATCATAAAAAACTGAGATTCATTCATAGTTTATTGAATCAAAAAATATCAGTTGTAAACAAATAAGACATTCATCAGTTTTTAGCTCATAAAAATTTCCATCAACTATATTATTTTTCACCCAGAAGAAAAATATGATTTCTTCTTAAAATATTCGGTTCTGAATTAAAACAGGAACATTATTATGTTTCACGTGAAACATTCAAAGACATATATGAAATTTTAAAAATATACGTAAAATATTTCATTTCTTGAAATTCAGAAGTAGGTATAATTCATCAATTCCTCTAAAGCAGAACAAAGAAATCTGGAATTTAAATATTTAATTTTAGAGATATGGCTCAAAGTTAATAACAATTTATGCACATTTTGTGGATAACTTAAAGAAATCTAACTTATCAGAAAAATAACTTATCCACATTTTGTTTAAATCTTGTGGATAAGTTTTTGTTTCACATGAAACAAAAAAGAAAAGCCGGTCATTTCTGACCGGCTTTGCCTGATGATATTTTTATCCCATTAATCTTTCGATTAATCACCCTATTGAATCAGTATAGTACAAAAAAACTTCTTTGTCAGTACCATACCAATGCAATTTATTTTTACTATTCGTCTATTTCTTTATATTACAAAAAAATAGACAAAATTAATCTGCATTATTTTCTTCTGGAACCTTATCAAGACCAATAAGGAAGTCAGGATCAGATATTTTTACAACCTTAACGCCTGTTGAACCAGTACCCTGTTGATTTATGGAACTTGCAGTAACCCTTAATGTCTTACCCTGACTTGTCATGCAGACAATTTCATCATCTTCCTTAACAGTAATGATTCCTATTATTTCACCACGTTCTTCAGTATTGCCAAAAATTCTCTGTCCACCTGTTCCTCGACCATGTGGATTGAAATCGTCAAACTTTACACGCTTTCCGTATCCCTTTTCGGTCATAAGAAGAATGGATTCGCCTTCAACAACCTGGACAGCTCCAGAAATTTCATCCCCTTCAGAAAGCTTCATTCCCTTTACACCACAACTGGCTCGTCCCATTGGTCGAACATCATCTTCGCTAAATCTAAGAGCTTTACCTCTTCTGGTGATAAGAAGGACTTCAGAAGTTCCTGTTGTTGGAATAGCGCTGATAAGCTTATCTCCATCCTTTAACTTAAGACCAATTATTCCCCTTCCTTTTGCATTTGCGAACTCGCTAGTCTGAACTTTTTTTATAGTTCCACTTGCAGTAGTCATGAACAAATACTGATCATCAGAAAATTTTCTTAAAGTAACTACAGTTGTAATTTCTTCATCTGCCCCAATCTGAATCATAGAACGGACGTGCGTACCTCGGCTATTTTTAGAAGATTCCTGAATCTCATGTACTTTAATCCAATAAGCTTTACCAAGGTTTGTAACGAACAAAATATAATCATGTGTAGAGCCTATAAAAAGTTGATTAATATAATCGTCTTCAATAAGAGCAGTGCTGTTACTTCCAGTTCCTCCTCTACCCTGCTTTTTATATTGAGTAACAGATACACGTTTCATGTAACCAAGTTTAGAAATCATGACAACCATGTCTTCTTCCTTGATCATATCTTCAACATTGATTTCTTCTACTTCGTCAGTGACAATATCGGTCTTTCTGTCATCTCCGTATTTTTCTGCAATTTTATTAATATCATCTTTAACTATACCCAAAATCTTTTCCGGATTGGCAAGCAAATCATTAAGATAATCAATCCATGCCTGCAATTCCTTAATTTCATTTTGAAGATCTTCTATAAGCAGATGAGTAAGCCTTTTCAGTGGCATTTCAACAATAGCAGTCGTCTGCTCATCATCAAAATTAAATCTTTTGCCAAGAGTGAGCTTAGCTTCTTCCGTATTGCGACTTGAGCGAATGATTTTTATTACTTCATCGATATTATTGATAGCAATAATCAAAGCCTCAAGAATATGCATCTTATGTTTTGCTACTTTCAAATCAAAAATAGTGCGGCGAGTAATTACCTCATTACGATGATTTACATAGTGCATTATAAGTTGTTTAAGTGTAAGAACTTCTGGTTTAAGATAAGTTGCAGGAAGAGTCAAATATCCAGGTTCATCATATCTTGGTTCAGAACCTTCTTTTATTTGTGGAACCAAAGCAAGATTAATTACACCAAAGTTGGACTGCAAATCTGTTTTTGCAAAAAGTTGATTCAATATAAGTTTTGTAATTGCTCCCTTTTTAAGTTCAACTACAAGACGCATACCAACACGATCAGAAGTCTCATCGTTTGCTTCTACTATTCCTTCAATGGCCTTACTTTCAGCTAATTCATTAATTTTTTTAACAATTGAAGTTGTATTCACACCATAAGGTACTTCTGTAAATACAATTCTTTCTTTTCCATTCTTTGTTGTTTCAATAGTAAATTTTGAACGGATTGTAATTCTTCCACGACCAGTTCTGTAGGCTTTTTTAATTCCTTCGCGACCATAAATTATACCGCCAGTAGGAAAATCAGGACCTTTTATGTGATGCATCAATTCATCTATCGTAATTTCCGGATTGTCGATATATGCAGAAATTGCCGAAGCAACTTCACGAAGATTATGTGTAGGCATATTTGTTGCCATACCAACGGCAATACCAGTTGTACCATTACAAAGAAGGAAAGGAAAAGCACCCGGAAGAACTGCAGGTTCCTTTGTTGTATCATCAAAGTTAGGAACCATATCAACTGTATTTTTAGAAATGTCATCAACCATCTCTTCAGTGATTTTTGACATTTTAGCTTCGGTGTAACGATAAGCAGCTGCAGGGTCACCTGCAATTGTACCAAAGTTTCCCTGAGGAATTACAGTTGTATAACGCTGAGCAAAATCCTGTCCAAGACGAACAAGAGCATCATAAACAGAAGCGTCTCCATGTGGATGATAATGACCAAGAACTTCACCAACGATGGTAGCACATTTTTTAGTTTTTCCACCGCTTGAAAGATGAAGAGTATCCATAGCATACATAATTCTTCGATGAACTGGTTTAAGACCATCACGAACATCAGGAAGAGCACGCTGAACAATTACAGACATTGAATAGTCAATGTAAGCCTGTTTAACTTCGTCTTCAATTGGAATTTTAATTACTGTTCCACCTTCAGGTGTTTTTTCTTCTTCTAACATTTTTTTTCCCAAAACAAAAGGTCATTGAGCTTGTCGAAATGACCATATTTTAACATTCAGTGGTTTCGACAGGCTCAACCACCGTTCTAACTAAATATCAAGATTTGCGTAGCTTGAATTAGATTCAATAAACTCCCGTCTTGGTTCTACTTCTTCACCCATACAAACAGTAAAAATTCTGTCTGCAGCTTCTGCATCTGGAATAGTAACAACGCGCATTTTTCGATGAGCAGGATCCATTGTTGTTTCCCAAAGCTGTTTACCATCCATTTCACCAAGACCTTTATAACGCTGAACATCAGCTTTATCTCTCTGTTCACCAAGAGCTTCAAGAGCTGCATCTCGTTCAGCATCTGAATAACAGTAAACCGGATCTTTCTTACCAAGCTGAACCTTAAAAAGAGGTGGCATGGCAAGATAAACATATCCATTTTGGATAAGTTCCGGCATATATCTGAAAAAGAATGTCAAAAGTAAAGTACGGATATGAGAACCGTCAACATCGGCATCGGCCATAATAATAATTTTATGATAACGAAGTTTTTCGATATTAAAATCTTTTCCGAAACCTGCACCAAGTGTATCAATCACAGGTTTAAGTTTTTCATTGCCTGTAACTTTATTTACATCAACTTTTTCAACGTTAAGCATTTTTCCCCATAGAGGAAGAATTGCCTGAGTTTTTGAATCTCTACCCTTTTTAGCAGAACCACCGGCAGAATCACCTTCGACGATATAAACTTCACAAATTTCAGGATTATCTTTAATAGAACAGTCAGAAAGTTTTTCAGGCTTTTTATAACCAGTAAGTCCTGACTTTTTACGGCTTGCATCTTTTGCTTTGCGGGCAGCAATTCTTGCAGTAGCTTCACCAATAGATTTTTCAAGAACTTTTTCAAGAACATCTGGATGAAGTTCAAAGAAAATTGTTAATTTTTCCTTTACAAGAGCATCAACAATTCCACGAACTTCCGGGTTGCCAAGTTTATCTTTAGTCTGACCAACAAATTCTGGTTCAGGAACTTTCATAGAAAGAACAGCAACAAGCCCTGCACGAACGTCATCACCATTAAGTTTTTCATATGGATCTTCTTTAGGATCAAGTTTACCTTCTTTTTTAGGCATTTTCTTTTTCATTTTTTCATTAGCATCAAGAGCTTTTGAAAGAACAAAAAGAAGACCAGACCTGAAACCGTCAAGATGAGTACCACCATCACCAGTGCGAATGTCATTTACATAAGTGTGAATGTTTTCTGAATAAGTTTCATTATACTGGAAAGAAAGCTCAGTGATTACTTTGCCTTTTTCAGGATTTTCATATTCTTTATCACCAATTATATAGATTGGCTCTTCTGGATACTTCTGCTTTGCTTTAGAATTCAATTCATTTACATAATGAACAATTCCGCCTTCATACTGAAGAACTTCTTCCTTTGGATTTTCAAGGCGTTCATCACGGAAAGTAATTTTTATTCCGCTATTCAAAAAAGCAAGTTCTTTAAGACGCTGAATCAATACATCCCAGTCATACATTGTTGTTACAGTGAAGATTGATTTATCTGCTTTCCATCTGATTGTAGTTCCGTGTTCATTTGTATCACCAATTTTTTCAACTTTAGTAACAGGAACACCACGTTCATAAGTTTGTCTGTAGATATGACCGTCTCTTTTTACTGTTGCTTCAAGCCAATCCGAAAGAGCATTTACACAGGAAACTCCTACACCATGCAAACCACCAGAAACTTTATACGAACCCTTATCAAATTTACCGCCTGCATGAAGTCTTGTAAGAACAAGCTCAAGGGCGGAAATTTTTTCTGTAGGATGAATATCAACAGGAATACCACGCCCATTATCTTCAACTCTAACAACATCGTCACGTTCAAGTGCGACTACAATATTGTCACAATAACCAGCCATTGCTTCATCAATGGAATTGTCTACAGTTTCATAAACCAAATGATGAAGACCTTTTGGACCTGTAGATCCAATATACATACCAGGTCTTTTTCTAACAGCTTCAAGTCCTTTTAAAACTTGAATATTACTTGCAACATATTCAGTTGACATTGCTTAATCCTTAAAGATGTGATTTTAGAATCGCAGTTTCTATGAAACTGGATATTATAGAACAAATTATCTTTTAGAGTATTTTTGAGTATACTTTTATTGAAAATAAAAGTAAAGATAATCTATAATGAATCACTATGAGCGAGAATAACTACAAAGATTTCTGGCAATTTGCCATGGAACAAATAAAGCAGGAATATAAAAATAACGGCCAGGAATCAGATTTTAATTTGTGGTACAACATCAAATATATTGAAGATTCTTCAAATAAAATTTCCGCGGAAGTTCCTTCAGACTTCATGTGGAAAATGATGAATGACAGACACAATATTGAAAATATAATAAAACATATTGAATCCCTTTCTGGACAGTCCAATATTCAGATTGTTCCGGTCGTAAAAAACTCATCCATTTCTAATGAACCAACAGAACCAGAAATTATCGTAAAAACAGAAAATGTTTCTTCTGCTGAAACAACTATCAAAAAAGAAAATACTTCTTCAGCTCCAAAAAACTCTACTTTGGATAGCAAGTACACTTTTGATAATTTTATTACAGGCGAAGGAAGTTCAAGTAATTTTGCATACAAAGTTGCAATGGCCGTTGCAAAAGAACCTGGAGTAGATAAAACAAATCCAATTCTTCTTTATGGCGGTGTTGGTCTTGGTAAAACTCACTTGATGCAGGCAATTGGAAACGAAATTTTAAAAAATTATGGCAATGAAAAAAAGATTCTCTATATTCAAGCTGAATCATTCACAAATGAATTTACAAATTCGATTGCAATAAAAAATCCAAAAAAATTTAATGACAAATATAGAAACCTGGATGTTCTATTAATTGATGATATACAATTTCTTCAGGGAAAAGAATCTACACAGGAAGCTCTTTTTTATATTTTTGAAGCTCTAAAATTAAAATTTCCAAAAGCACAAATGGTATTTACTTGCGATAGACCTTTGCGCGAAATAGAAAATCTTACAGACAGACTACAAAGCCGTCTTGGTTCTGGAATGTGTCTGGATCTTCAACCACCAACATTTGAAACAAGAAAAGCAATAATCCTTAAAAAGCTTGAGATTGAAGGAAAAAAACTTTCAGAACCAGTAATTGATTTAATTGCAAATACTGTTCAAACAAATATTCGTGATCTTGAAGGAGCACTTAAAAAAATTCTTGGTTATTCAGAATTCATTGATACAGAAATAACTCCAGAAATTGCAATAAACCAGCTTTCAGATTATGTTGGGAACGAAATAAAAGGTAACATTTCAATTGAAAACATAATGAAGGTTGTTGCAAACAACTACAATATTTCTGTATCAGACATGAAAAGTTCCAAGAGACAACAAAAATTAGTAATTCCAAGACACATTGCGCTTTACATAGCCTATAATCTTACAGAATATACTTTTTCTGACTTGGGATATGAATTCGGTGGAAGAGATCATTCATCAATTATGCATGCCTGCGAAAAAATTGAGAAAACAATTAAAACAGATCCATCACTGAAACAGAAAATCGAGTATCTTATAAAAGAAATAAAGGAATATAAATAGATAGAAATTTGTTGATAATATGATAAAATATGTGGATAACTTGTGTAAGAAGTATTAAATTTATAAAAAATTGTGAATAAGTGGTTTTAAAGTGAATTTGTTCACCTTACTTATAAACTTAACAATTTATTGTATTATAAAAAGTTAAATAAGTTATTCACTTTAAACACATACTTATTATTATTATT
>SAMEA3663293__coassemble_247_pt1 | contig 16783 bp, 13 predicted proteins | sample SAMEA3663293__metabat2_low_PE_021 | metagenome-assembled genome bin SAMEA3663293 (sample SAMEA3663293) | pig gut metagenome | biome: pig gut; feature: pig-associated habitat; material: faeces | place: China | collected 2013
TGGTGGTTTCGATAAACTCAACCACCGTAATGTAAACTTATTGGACAGCCTCTTTACACATCTGATCAAAATCTCATCAAATTGCTTGATCATCCAAAATCCGTGCAAGCCACTGATAACGGCAGCTTGCGGCGAAAACCATAATGCTATTTGTAGGAAATAACACCTTCAGCAATCTGATGTCGTCAGAGTAATTGCTAGTCATGGCGCCAGTAGTTGCAGATATTGTTCCACCTGTGCTGTGAATGTTTTCCCTGAGTCAACGAAGAATGTTGTGCAGTGAGTAAAATGAGCGAAGGCAAAGAATATAGCGGATATGCTCTAGCAATTCTATTTAAAACTCTTTATACTAATAAAGATATGGTTATGACAGTTTGCACAAAAAATAATTCTCATGAATTAAAGTCGATTGGGAATAACTATTTTTTTGTAATTTTTAAGAGCTGAATTCTTTAGGAGTTCAGTTTTTTTTTGCATAAATAAAAAACGGGGTCTAAATTGAACAGAGCAGTTTTAGTTTTAGCTAACGGAATTGTATTTGAAGGTACTGGATTTGGCGCTGAAGGTGTAATCATTGGTGAAACAGTTTTTACAACTGGTATGAATGGTTACATTGAAACTCTTACCGATCCAAGTTATTACGGTCAGATTGTTACACAGACTTTTCCACTGATTGGAAACTATGGCGACATCAAAAAGGATTACGAAAGTTCAAAATGTAATCTGAAAGGCTACATCGTTCGTGAATGGTGTGATGAACCTTCAAACTTCCGTTGTGGCGGAGATATTGATTCGTATTTGAGAAGTCAGAATATAATTGGACTTTACGATATTGATACTCGCAAGCTTACAAAAATCCTTCGAGAAGCCGGCGTTATGAACGGCATGCTTATCAGCGGCTCTTCAAAAGAAGCTGTTGAAGCATTTGCCGCTTTAAATGATGAATCTAAAAAAGCTGCTCTTCTTGAAAAAATTAAAGAATATAAAATTTTGAATGCAGTTGCTTCTGTAACTGGCAGTGCTACCGGGGTTGAAGAACCTGCTGATGTAGTTTTTAGTGAAAGCGCTAAATATCGTTTTGTTCCTGTAACTGCAGACGGTACAAAAATCAACGATCCAGATGAAGCAATGAAAGACGGTAAAGGCAAAAAGGTTGTGCTCTGGGATTTTGGTGCCAAAGCTAACATCCGTCGTGAGCTTTTGAAGCGCGGTCTTGAAGTAATTACAGTTCCTTCTACATATACAGCAGATCAGATTATGGCATTGAATCCTGATGGAATCATGCTTTCTAACGGACCTGGAGATCCTGCAGAAAACGTTGGAATCATCGCTGAAATCAAAAAGCTTTTGAAAACTGGAACACCAATTTTTGGTATATGTCTTGGTCATCAGCTTTTGGCTCTTGCTAACGGTGCAGAAACTATGAAGCTTAAGTATGGTCATCGTGGCGCTAACCAGCCTGTTAAATATCTTAAGACTGGCCGTGTATACATTTCTTCTCAGAATCACGGTTATGCGGTTAAGAACGAAACTTTGCCTGCTGGCGCTGTGCTCAGCTTTGTAAATACAAACGACGGAACTTGTGAAGGTCTTGCTTATACAAATGTTCCTGCATTCAGCGTACAGTTCCACCCGGAAGCTTGTTCAGGTCCTTTGGACACTTCGTTCCTTTTTGACGAGTTTGTAAAGCTCATTAACAACAAGGATTACTTCAAGAGCTTTAAGGCTGAATACGAACGTGTTGATGCAATTGCTTATTTTGCTTCTACAATAAAAAAGACTATGGAAAACGCTTAGCAGGCGTTGCGGGCGGCGATTGAGCCCGCAGAGGGGGTAGCGGAAGACACGACAAAGCGGAGTAAATGCAACAGCTCGCTGGGGCATTTAAGTAGCGACTCGTGGCTGAAGCGAGGGGGAGACTTCCCCCGCCCATGATATAGAAATAATGGTGGTTTAGACATGCTTAACCGCCGAATGGAGTCATATATGCCACTTAATAAAGATATACATAAAGTAATGGTAATTGGTTCGGGACCTATCATCATTGGTCAGGCTGCCGAATTTGACTACGCTGGCAGCCAGGCTTGTAAGGCTTTGAAGGAACAGGGACTTGAAGTTGTTCTTGTAAACTCTAACCCGGCTACTTTGATGACTGACCACGCAATGGCAGATCACATCTATATTGAACCACTTATTCCAGAAACAATCGAAAGAATTATTGAAAAAGAAAAGCCAGATTCAATTCTTTCTTCACTTGGTGGACAGACTGGTTTGAATCTTTGTATGCAGCTTGCTAAGTCTGGATTCCTTAAGGAACACGGTGTAAAGCTTTTGGGTGCTAAGCCAGAAACTATCGACAAGGCTGAAGACCGCCAGATGTTCAAGGATACAATGGAATCAATTGGTGAACCTTGTATTCCTTCAAAAGTTGTAACTACTTATGAAGATGCTCTTGATTTTGCAAAGAATGGAATCGGACTTCCTGCAATCATTCGTCCAGCATTTACTCTTGGTGGTACTGGCGGCGGTATTGCAAAAACTTGGGAAGAATTTGATGAAATTGCTCACAACGGTTTGCATCGCTCTCCAATTCACCAGATTCTTGTTGAAAAATGTATTTCCGGCTGGAAGGAAATTGAGTTTGAAGTTGTTCGCGACCACAGCGGAAACGTTCTTACAGTTTGTTCAATGGAAAACTTTGACCCGGTTGGTGTTCACACTGGTGATTCAATCGTAATCGCTCCTGCTGTAACTCTTTCTGATAAAGAATACCAGATGCTTCGTTCTGCATCTTTGAATATCATTTCCAGCCTTGGAATGGAAGGTGGATGTAACTGTCAGTTTGCTTTGAACCCTGAAACATTTGAATATGCGGTTATTGAAGTAAATCCTCGTGTAAGCCGATCTTCTGCCCTTGCTTCTAAAGCTACAGGTTACCCGATTGCGAAAGTTGCTACTTTGATTGCTATTGGCTACAACCTTGATGAAATTCCGAACTTTGTAACAAAGAAAACTGCTGCATGTTTTGAACCTGTTCTGGACTATGTAGTTGTTAAAATGCCAAAGTTCCCGTTCGACAAGTTCGTTTACGCTGCCCGCAAGCTGGGAACTCAGATGAAGGCTACTGGTGAAGTTATGGCTATTGGCCGTACTTTTGAAGAAGCTATGATGAAGGCTGCCCGCGGTGCTGAAATCGGTGTTACAAGTCTTAATCTTGCAATTCTTAAAGAAGAATCTGATGAACAGATTATTGCTCGCGTAAATCAGTGTACTGACCAGCGTATTTTTGCCATCTTCGAAGCTCTTAAGCGCGGAATTATGACTGTTGAAGACATTCACAATGTAACAATGGTTGACGAATGGTTCCTGAACAAACTTTTGAATCTTGTAGACATGGAAGATATGTTCGAAATGATTCGTGAAGGTGCTGAAATTTCAGAAGAAGGAAAGGCTGAACTTACACAGGAAGTTTATCTTGCTGCTAAAAAACTTGGTTATCCAGACAAAGTTATTGAAAAGATGACTGGCAAGACAATTGAAGGCTCTTCTGGTGTAATTGAACATGTGGGCTCAACCACCGGATTTGGAGTTGGTACTGCTAAAACAATCGAAGAAAACAATGCTAAGCTTGATAAGGCTCGTGCAGAGGGAAAGGTTGCACATATTTCTGCAACATTCAAAATGGTTGATACTTGTGCAGGTGAATTTGCTGCAGAAACTCCTTACTTCTACGCTGGATACGATAAAGAAAACGAAGCAGAAATTTTCTTGAATGAATTGCATGGGGTGGTTTCGACAGGTGGTATCCTGAGCCTGTCGAAGGGCTCAACCACCGCAGATGCAGGCTCAACCACCGCAGATGCAGGCTCAACCACCGCAGATGCAGACTCAACCACCGCAGATGCAGACTCAACTTCTAAGAAATCTAAAGGAACGATTGTTGTTCTTGGTTCTGGTCCAATCCGAATCGGTCAGGGTATTGAGTTCGACTACGCTTCTGTACAGTGTGTATGGTCTTTGAAGAAGCTTGGTTACGAAGTTGCAATTGTAAATAACAACCCGGAAACAGTTTCTACAGACTTTGATACAGCTGACCGCCTTTACTTTGAACCTCTTACTCCAGAGGATGTAATGGGCGTTATCAACACAGAAAAGCCCCTTGCAGTTGTAGTTGCATTTGGTGGTGGAACAGCTATCAAACTGGCTAACTTCCTTTCTGATCAGGGAATTCCAATCCTTGGAACAAGTGCTGATGCAATCGACCTTGCAGAAGACCGTGAACGCTTTGAAGAGCTTTGTGAAAAGCTTCAGATTAAGCGCCCTCGTGGTCTTACAGTAATGAATGCTGAAGAAGCTTTGAATGCCACAAAGGATCTTGGTTATCCAGTATTGCTTCGTCCTTCTTATGTTCTTGGTGGTCAGAATATGATCGTTGCCTTTAATGACGACGATGTAAAAGAATACATGAAGATTATCCTTGCACAGGGAATCACAAATCCAGTTCTTATTGACCAGTATATGATGGGTACTGAGCTTGAAGTTGACTGTATCTGTGACGGAAAAGACGTTCTTATTCCTGGTATCATGGAACACATTGAACGTACTGGTATTCACTCTGGTGACTCTATTGCCGTGTACCCTAGCTGGAATTTGAACGATGTTCTTCGTGAAAAGATTATCGCTCAGTCTACAGATCTTGCCCTTAAGCTTGGCACAAAAGGTCTTGTAAACATCCAGTATCTTATCTTTAACAATGACCTTTATATCATTGAAGTAAACCCACGTTCTTCACGAACAGTTCCTTATATTTCTAAGGTTACAGGCGTTCCAATGGTTGAACTTGCAACTCGTGCAATGCTTGGCGAAAACCTTAAGGATATGGGCTTTGGAACAGGTTTGTACCGCGTTCCGCCATACTTTGCTGTAAAGGTTCCAGTATTCAGTTTTGAAAAGTTGATGGACGTAGATACTCATCTTGGTCCAGAAATGAAATCTACAGGTGAAGTTCTTGGTATTGCCGCAACAATGGAAGAAGCTTTGTTTAAGGGTTTGATTGGTGCAGGCTACACAATGAAGCGTTCTGGCGGAGTTTTGTTCAGTGTTCGTAAGACTGACCGTTACGAAATTCCAGAATTGGCCCGCAAGTTCTACGATATGGGCTTTAAGCTCTATGCTACTGAAGGTAATGCAAAAACTCTGCAGGACTTTGGAATGGAAGTTCAGGTTGTTAATAAGATTCACGAAAATCCAGATGACAACCTTTTGACTTTGCTTGATTCTGGTAAGATTGACTATGTAATTTCTACATCTGCTAAGGGACGAAACCCGGCTGCTGACTCTGTAAAGATGCGCCGCCATGCAGTAGAAAGAGATATTCCATGTCTTACAGCAATTGATACAGCAAACGCTCTTGCTAACTGTTTGATGAGCCACTATTCAGCAGAAAATGTTGAACTTATCGACATCAATCAGCTTAGAACAGAAAAAGAAACGATTAAGTTTGCAAAGATGCAGTCCACTGGTAACGACTTTATCGTTATCAACACTGATGAACAGGAAATCAACAACCCTGGCGGTCTTGCAGTTCGTTTGTGTAACCGTCGTTCTGGTATTGGTGCGGACTCAATCGTTTTGTTCGGTAAATCTGATAAGGCTGATGCAAAGGTTCGATTCTTCAACCTTGATGGTTCTGAAGGTATGATGGCAGGAAACGCTTTGCGTGCTGTTGCAAAATACATCTACGATAACAATGTTTACGGAATTGCAGATAAGAATGAATCTAAGTCGGAACCTACTGCAACAATGAAGATTGAAACAAAGAGCGGTGTAAAGACACTTACTTTGTATAAGCTAGACGGAAAGGTTTCTTCTGTAACTGTTGATATGGGTAAGCCGGAATTTGCTGCAGAAAAGCTTCCTACAACTTTGGAAGAAGTTGCTTTGAATATGGAAGGTCTTCCAGAAAAGGCAATCGTTAATCAGCCGCTTACTGTTGATGGAATTAACTACGGTGCTACTTGTGTAAGCGTTGGTAACCCGCACTGTGTTGTATTCTGTGGTTTTGTTGATAAGGTTGATGTTAAGAAGATTGGTCCAATGTTCGAAAACAACGAGGAATTCCCGGACAGAACAAATACTGAATTTGTTCGCGTAGTTGGTCCAAACGAACTTAAGATGCGTACTTGGGAACGGGGTAACGGTGAAACTCCAGCTTGTGGTACAGGTGCCTGTGCTGCAGTAATCGCTGCTGTTCTGAACGGTTACTGTAAGTTGAACGAAAACGTAACTGTAAATGTTCGCGGTGGTAAACTTATTGTTAAGTACACTGGTGATACAGTTTATTTGACAGGTACTACTGAGTTCCTTTACGACGGTAAGGTTGTAATTTAAGTGAGGAATTTATGAAAAAGCATATTCTTGTAACGTTATTTATTTTTGTGACAGGTATTTTTTCATTTGCTGAAGGAAATTCTGTGCCAGCTGGAGCATCTTTCCATAAGGAAAATGCATGCATTGTTGAAAAATCAAGCATAAGCGAAAAGGTTAAGGATAATATTCGCATTATCAACCAGTCGTCTGATTCTGATTTGAAGATAACAGTCTATATGCTTAACCCAAAAAACAATGAATGGGTTTGCTATGGCACAGGATTCGTAAAAGGTTTTGGAGATACTGACTTTATTGAATCACTTACAAATATGAAAATTTCAAAAGCTGAAAAATTTGCTGTCTATGCGGAAAATGGAAAGTCCTATGATTATGTCTTTGTTGAAAGACATCACGATTTGTACATTTTTGTAAAATAGTTTTAGCGCAAACAACTATTCAGCCATGGCAGCTTCAATTTCTGGAGCTGCCTTTATTTTTTAGGAACCTCGGCTTATGCCGTTAGCTATTTCACGTCACATTTTAATTAAACAGATAGAAGGAAGCCTATGCAAATTGAATTAAACAAAATGCCAGCATTTGGAGTGGCAGGAAATTTTACTGGTCATCTGGAGCAAGCCGGAGAGGCTGGTGATTTTGCAAATGTAATTACAAAAGAGCAGAATGCGCCAAAAGCAATTTTTCCAACCTACATACCACTGCAAAATGCTATTGCGAATAAAAATAAGATAGATGGGATTCCGTCATATTTGAAGGTTTTCCCGTTTGATAGCCAGAAAATTGTTTTTCCTCAGGGGCAGCAGAATTTGCAGGTAGAAAGCGAGTGCGCTATTATTTGTGATGCAGTGTGGGAATCCACAGATAATGGTAAAAAACTTAAGGAACTTAAACCAATTGCTTTTGGTGCTTCAAATGATTGTTCCATTCGTAAGGAAGGTGCCAAAAAAATCAGCGAAAAGAAGAATTGGGGTTCGTCCAGCAAAGGTCTTTCTGAAAATCTTATTCCGATAGAAAGTTTTGATTCATCTTCAAAAATTAATGATTATCGCATTGCAAGCTATCTTCTGCGTAATGGTAAGCTTATTGAATATGGGGAAAATAGTGCAGTTCGGGATTACAGCTATATGTATGCTAAGTTGCTGGACTGGATGGTAGAAAAATTTAACTGCCAGCGATGTGAAGATCCGGCAGAAAATATTGGCGAATATTTAGCAGTCGCCGGCTATCCTTCACAAATAATGGTTTCTATTGGAGCCACAAGGTACACAGATTTTGGCGAACATAATTATCTTGCAAATGGAGATGTTGCAGTAATAATTTTATATAACGAGAAACATTACTCAAAAGAGCAGATAGAAAAAATGCTTTTAGCCGGCGACCTTTGCAACGATGAAATAAGTTTCCTTAAACAAAAAATCCAGTTGTAGTTTGTGCATTCTTAACAAGTGACTCCAGTTAGCAGGTGTGATTTAGGAGATTTTCAAGTGCGTTATTTAGGCCTTTTTTATATGTTTACGAATATATGGGCTTAAAATCCCCATGAGTTTGAAATTTTCGTTAAAAATACTTGGTTTTCATAGAGCTTAGTGCAACAAATACTGCAAAGTGATAAAGTGATGGTACTATGGAAAAATCACTTGTTAAAATAAATAAATGCAGAATTGAAAATGCCAGAGGCCCAGTTATAGACGAGCTGACCTGGGAAATGAAGGCTGGCGAAGCCTGGCTTGTCATCGGGCCGAATGGTGGAGGAAAAGCAGAATTTTTGCAGGCTTTGGATCCAGCTTTTGGATTACGGATTTTGCCGAATACGCAAAGGAGTGGGGATGATGTTCCGTTGTATGCGAATCTGTTTGGGGAATCAGTAGAAACAGTTTCTTTGGAACGGGCTGCACGCCTTATTCAACAGGAACGAGAAGAGGACGAAAGCGAATATGTTGAAGGCGGTGTGGATATTGGTCGAACAGGACGTGTTTTCATTGCAGAAGGGCTTGTGGGACGTATCAAGAAAGGTTCCGCTCTTCCTGAAATTTGCGGGCAGCTGGATGCTTATCCGGAAATAAAACTTTGCGGCGTTCAAAAGATTTTGGACCGCGGTTTAAAATATATGTCTACTGGTGAAATCCGTCGTACTTTGCTGGCAAGAGCACTTATTTCTAAAAAGAAACTACTCTTGCTTAGCGATCCGTTTGCTGGACTTGATGCAGAAAGCCGTGGAATCTTGCTGGATTTTTTTGACACCATTGCCGGAAAGCAGTTGTGCGACGATAAAAATGATTCTACTTTTCCTCGCATTATTTTGAGCATGGAACGTTATGTAGAAATTCCTGCTGCTATTACTCATGTAATTGAATTTGCAGATGGTACAATCAGCTTTTGTGGAACAAAGGCAGAATATGAAAAAATTGCCCAAAAGAAAATTGCTGCTGCAGAAGCTGCCCGCAAAGCCAACTACGCAGAATTTGCAGCAACTGTAAAAAAGCTTAGTGATCAGGTACAAATGATAATGGGAGTAGAAAACTTCCAGCCTGAAAGTGATGTGCTTGTGGATATGAATGACGTAAACGTGGGATGGGGCGACCATCAGGTTTTGCGTCATTTGAACTGGACTCTTAACCGTGGTGAGCACTGGCTTATACGTGGGCCGAACGGTTCTGGTAAGACTACATTTATGGAATTGATTACCGGCGACAATATGCAGGTTTTTAGCAATGACATAAAGATTTTTGGCGCCCGCCGTGGTAGCGGCGAAACTATCTGGGACATAAAGCACAGGCTGGGAATCGTTTCATACAGGCTCCATGTGGAATATCGAATGCTTGGTGGAACTAAACTTAGAGATGTTATTATGAGCGGTTTCCATGATTCTATTGGGTTGTATGAGGCGCCAAGCGATGTGGAAGCTACAGCTGCAGAAAAATGGCTTGCCCTTGGTGGATTTGGGGGCAGAGGCGACGAATCCTTTGGAAATCTTAGCTACGGTGAACAGCGTGCTGTTTTAATTCTGCGAGGCGCCGTAAAATGCCCTCCAATCATGATTTTGGATGAACCTTGTCACGGACTGGATGAGCAGATGCGCACAAAGATTTTGGATTTGCTTGAGTTGATTGCAGCCAGTGGAACAACAACATTCCTTCATGTTACACATGAACCAAGTGAAGTATTAAAATGCGAAAAACATGTACTTGAATTGCATCCAGATGAAGATCCGATGTTTAAAATTCTTGAACAATAAATAACCTATTATTTACGTTATATGAACTTGTTTATAGGCGTGTAGTTTTTATCTGCATGCCTATTTTTTTTGTAAATACGTCGTTAAAAAAGGACTTTAATTTTTTGCCTATAACACTTATATATCAGCCAATTTTATAGGTATTAGATATAAAAACTTGCTCCTATTTTTAAATTGAATATAAGACCATTTATAGGTATGTCTGATATTTTTGCAGGAATATTTCTTTGCAGTCTGGGAATTATTTTTATTGTTAAATCTGTATTCTGTCTGTGTAAGCCAATATTTGTAATATTTTTCCGGGGTCATTATGTTTTTTTTGTTTAAGGGCCAATTATATGGGTTTTCAGCATTTATAAATTGCAACCTATAAATAAAGTTATATCGCATTATTTATAGGTAATGGCATGTAAAATTTAAATACCTATAAAACCTTTGAAATAAGATAATTTATAGGTTTATACTATTTACCTGTTTGATGGTGAAATAATTTTAGCTCAAAAAAATTGTTTAATTGATTGTGGTAGCTTTTATGATAGAATAAATGACATGGGAAAAGTTTATAAGCGTACTTTGTTTTTTATTGTTGTATGGGAAATTTGTTTTGGGTTTGCCTTTGGAAATTCAAAAATCACAGAAAAAAAGTTGAGGTCTCGTATTAATTATAAATGTAAAAAAGTTGAAGGCGGTGCTGTCCAGGCTAATGAGGTTTGGGCATGGGTCACCACCGGACAAGAGGAAGATTTCGATTTTAATTATCCTGTTACTGATGTGGGGTATTTTGCAGCTGACGTAGATTGTTATGGCGAGCTGGCAAATGTTCCTGATCGGAAAAAGTTTGATGGGTTTTCTGGTCGGGTTCATCTGGTAATAGTATGTGACAGTAAAAGTTTGACTCACTTTGTTGTGGATCCAAAATACGGGATTTTGGAAAAGATGGTAAATGATATTATGAAAGCAGCGGAGCCTTTTGATGGAGTCAATGTGGATTACGAATTGATTCCAGGAAAGGATGCAGCTAATTTCTATAGATTTCTTGATAAGCTGAGTTCTGAGTGTAAAAGACGAAAAAAAATGTTTTCTGTTTGCGTTCCGGCCAGGGTTAAAAAAATTGATGATGATGTTTTTCCTTACGAAAAAATTGCAGCTATTAGCGATCGCGTGATGATCATGGCGTATGACGAGCACTGGTCAACCGGCGAACCTGGTGCCATAGCCTCATTAGGGTGGTGCAAAAAAATCATAGAGTATGCTGTTACTGTTATTCCAAAAGAAAAACTTGTGATGGGTTTGCCTTTTTATGGCCGCAGCTGGGCAGATGAAAGGCCGGCTAAAGCCTGGTATTGGGAAGGCGTAAATCGAGCTTTTAAAGAATATGGTTCTGGTAGGGTGATTTATGATAATACAGTGCCGACCTTTGAAGGCTCTATGAAAGTGAAGATGAAATTCTGGTTTGAAGATTTGTTTTCGACGGTTGCAAAGTTAAGGCTCTATGCTGGTTATGATGTGAACAATTTCGCTTTCTGGCGGGTAGGTCAAGAAGATCCCCGTATTTGGGATTGGATTACCATAGATAACGATGCCCATAAAGAGGATTAAAAGGACTATAAAAAAGTTTTAGTTAGACATTAAACTTAGTTATACATTAAACAGTACTGGTCAGCTGGAAAAAATACTGGCCGAATTTTCTGATAAAAGCGCTTCCATCTGAAGCGCATTTTTTATGCCAGTGCCTTTTGGATGATTGTTGAAATACATCATTACGGTTTTGCCTTCCGATTGGGCCGCTTTTATGATGGGGATGAAGCTGGAAAGCTCATTCTGGGAATATTCGTAATCGTAACGTGGTGTTTCCGTACTGGAATTTGCATTAACGTACCAGCCTTGGGAATTGCGGCCATGAAAGCGAATGTATGCGATATTGCCGATAAATGGTGTGTTTGAGGTAAAGCCGTTGGGGAGGTTTTTGAGGTGGGGCATGTCGCAAAAGACGATTCCGGCTTTGCGACATGCGAGGCCCTCAAAAACCGAATCTTTAATCCATTCTTTATGGCGGAATTCTACAACTTTTGGGAATGGCTCGAATTCTTTCAGAAGGTTTGCAAGATATACCCGATTCTGTGGGGTGTAATGAAAGCTTTCCGGGAATTGAAAAAGAATTGATGCCAGGGCTTGCTTTTGAGCCAGAGTGTGGATGGCATTGCGAAAGAGTACTGCCTGATCTTTCCAGCTGGCGCTTATTTCATGGGTGAGCAGTCTGTTTGCCTTTATGCTAAACATTAATGAACCGCCTGAGCGCTGGTAAAATGACTCCATTCGCTCAACTGTAGGCATGCTGTAAAAAGTGGAATTCAATTCCAGGGAATTGAACCTGGTGGCGTAATAGCTCAAAAAATCTTTGCGTGGAAGGTCGCAAGGATAGAAGGTGCCTTTGAGTTCCGGATGGTCATAGCCGCTGGTTCCAATTAAAATATCGCTCATTTTAAATAATTATATCTTTGTTTTGTGATAAACTGAATACGTTGGCATGATGCTTTAATGTACGACAAAATCGAATATGAGCGAGGTAGTTAATGAAATCAGTAAACACAAACAATGCGCCGGCAGCAGTTGGCCCGTATACACAGGCGATTATTACAGGGAATCTTGTTTATACTTCTGGCCAGATTCCGCTGGTTCCAGAAACGGGTAAACTTGTGGAAGGTGGAATTACTGAACAAAGCGAGCAGGCATGTAAAAATATTATGGCTGTTCTGGAGGCTGCCGGCAGCGATGCATCAAAGATTGTAAAAACGGTCTGCTTTCTTCAGAATATGGCTGATTTTGCATCATTCAATCAAGTGTATGCAAAGTATTTTACAAGTCTGCCTGCAAGAAGTTGCGTAGAAGTGGCGGCTTTGCCAAAAGGTGCTCTGGTAGAGATTGAAGCCATTGCAGAAGTTTAAGATTATTGCGATTAGATTTGCATTTTGGTATATTTAAGTTATGAGTACTATTGATATCTGTCCTTGTGGTTCAGGAAAAAAATACAGCGAATGCTGTGAACCAATTATTAAGGGAACTGTAAAAGCTCCAACTGCTGAAGCTTTGATGCGTGCACGCTATTCTGCATATGTAGCACATGAAATTGACTTCATCATTTCTTCTTGTGAAGAAGGTGAAGGTATTGCCGACATTGATAAGGAAGCAACAGAAGAATGGAGTCGCCAGTCACAGTGGCAGGGTCTTACAATCCTTAGAACTGAAGAAAAAGATGATGAAGGCGTTGTTGAATTCATTGCTGATTACACAATGAATCACATGGTTGAACATCACCATGAAATCGCTGGTTTTAAGAAATTCGAAGGCGAATGGAAATATGTTGCCGGCAACATCATTACTGAAACCGTAAAGCGGGAAGGTGCTAAGATTGGTCGCAATGATCCATGCCCTTGCGGTTCTGGAAAGAAGTACAAGAAGTGCTGCGGTAAATAATACAGGTTTTATGCTTGTTCTAGAGGTGGTTTCGACAGGCTCAACCACCACCTGATTTATGGTGGCAGAGCGTGTTGAAACCACCTTTTTTTTTGATTTTGGGTTTATTACAAAACCCTAAAAACGGCGAAGTCAAGGCTTTAAGCGTTAGCGTGCCTTGACTCGACGTATTAGGAGCAATTTATGTCAGAAAGAATCATCACTGGTTTTCATGCAATTGAAGAACGGGTCCTTAAAGCCAGAGACTGTGGTGCCAAGGGCATGCGCATTGTTTACAGCAAGCCTGGACCGCGTGTTAAGAAAATTTTGGCGTTAGCGAAGGAAGCCGGCATTTCTTGCTCCCAGGCAGATGATAAGAGCCTTGACGGCATGGTTGGTGCGTTGCCGGAAACGAGCCGCGACCACAGAGGAATTGTGCTTTGCGTTTCTGGTGAAAATAACAGTTCGGCAAATATTGTTGATTTTGATGAGTGGCTGGGAGCGGCGGTTGCAAAACCTGAAGGGGAGCGCCAGCTGGTAATTGTTCTGGATTCTGTAACTGACCCTCATAATGTGGGAGCGATTATTCGTAGCTGCGATCAGTTTGGAGCGAGCCTGGTGGTTTTGCCAGAGCGCAGGGGCGTAAAGGATGTGGAAAGCAATGAAGTCATTGCGAGAAGTTCTGCGGGGTCGTCGGCTTGGGTTCCTGTTGCTGTGGTGAACAATCTGGTGCGTACTGTGCAGCTTTTGAAGGAAAATGGATTCTGGGTTTATGGCGCTGATGCCGGCGGTGAATCTTTGCAGAAACTTAAGTTTCCTAGCCGAAGCGTAATTGTTATGGGCAGTGAGGGAACTGGCATTGCCCGCCTTTTGGAAGAACAATGCGATACGATTGTTAGCATTCCTACCTGCGGAAAAATCGATTCGCTGAATGTGTCTGTTGCGGCGGGCGTTTTGCTTTATGAGAACTACCGCCAGCATTTGAGCGAATAGATTATGCCGAATGCCAAGGTTGTGCAGAGTTCTGCGTGCACCACCTGCGCGGGGGTGGAAGGGCGTCTTGGCGGCCACCGCAAGGGAACGACCGATGGGAGTGAGTGCGGAGGCTGAGCGGGAGCGGAACCCTGGAACACCCGTTGCGGCTACCATTTGCGCCCAAAAAATAAAAATGATATATTGAAAAAGTCTCGGAGAGAGACAGAGAGTTCGTAACCATCCTCTCTTAAAACAAAACTAAGGAGCTAATATGAGCCGATCTGACTCAGAGTTGGAAGGCGTAACTTTGCTGGGAAACCAGAATACAAAGTACACCTACGACTACGACCCGGGAATCCTGGAAAGGTTTCCCAACAAGCACGCGGACAATGATTACATGGTAACCTTGAATTGTCCGGAATTCACTTCTCTTTGCCCAAAAACCGGGCAGCCTGATTTCGCAAAAATCAAAATCAATTACATTCCTGATCAGTATATTGTTGAATCAAAGTCCCTTAAGCTTTATCTGTTCAGCTTTAGGAATCACGGGGATTTTCATGAGGATTGTGCAAACATAATCATGAAGGATCTGGTGAAGCTTCTTGAACCTAAATATCTGGAAGTGGAAGGAATCTTTACGCCTAGGGGCGGAATTTCCATTTATCCTTTTGCAAACTACGGAAAGCCTGGCTCAGAGTATGAGTCTGTGGCGCATAACAGGCTTTTTGCTGCTGTGGATAGACGTAAATAGCGAATTGCCTGGAATTGCGCGAAGCATTTGCTTGCGTGAAATGGGTTTGCTAATTGCGGGATGTTTCGGCTAAATGCGTAGGGCGTGCGTGAGATGTACGCGTTTTTAGATTCATTATTAGATTCTTTATTAGATTCATTATTAGGCGGAGAGTTGGTTCCGCCAGGGAGTTATTATGCCTTTTCAGAATGAGATTGTTTTGATTGCCAGTATTTTTGTTTTTTTTGGTAGTCTTTTGGGTTTTTTCCGGATTTTTGGAAAATCGGGTATTTATGCCTGGACTGTAATTTGTACTATTGCGGCTAACATCGAGGTTTTGATTCTGGTTCATGCGTTTGGACTTGATACTACACTTGGTAATGTGCTGTTTGCTTCATCGTTTTTAGCCACAGACATTATGAGTGAAGTGTATGGCAAAAAGGATGCAAACAAGTGTGTTTGGATTGGTATTGCTGCCAACGTGACTTTTATTTTAATCAGCCAGTCCTGGTTCCTGTATGTGCCTGCAGCTGGTGATGCTATGGCAGAACCGATAAAAACGGTTTTTGCGAATACGCCAAGGGTTATGCTTGCAAGCCTTTTTGCTTATGCGGTTTGCGAGATCTATGACGTTTGGGCCTACCATGCAATCTGGTCATGGACAGAAAAAAGATGCGGAAATCGTAAGGGGTTCTTGTGGTTGCGCAACAACGGTTCCACTTTGGTGAGCCAGCTGATCAATGTAGTTGTTTTTAACCTGGCAGCTTTTGCCGGTGTATTCCCGAAGGATGTGCTGGTTCAGATTTTTGTTTTTGGATATTTGATTTTTATTGTTACATCATTAGTGGATACTCCTTTCATTTATCTGGCACGAAGAATTGCAGAAAAACATCCGGAAGTGGTTGAAAAATAAATATTCAGATATAATGCTTAATATGGCTGAAACAAAGAAAACTGTAATTGCCGTTACTGGTTCCGACGGCGCAATGGGTGGTGAGGTTGTAGCTCATCTTTTGGGTTCAAATAAGGATTTTGAACTTAGACTTTTTGTTTATGATCGTGTCAGGCATTTCCGCAGCTTTTTTAAATCGCTTTTAAAGAAGGGCCGCGGTCGAATCACTTTGGTTCGTGGAGATCTGGCGAATTATGATGATGTAGCAAATCTTATTGACGGTGCTGATTATGTGGTTCATTGCGGTGCCGTAATCCCTCCAAAAGCAGATCACAATCCTTTTAATACTGTAGAAACAAACTATGCAGGAACTTGCAATATTGTTGATGCAATTATGGCAAGTGGTCGCGCCGATCAGATTAGACTGGTTCACATTTCAACTGTTGCTGTTTATGGTAACCGCAACTACAAGCATATGTGGGCTCGTATGGGTGATCCAGTGATGAGTTCGCCTTATGATTATTATTCGGCTGCCAAGATTAAGGGCGAGCGTTATGTTCTTGAAAGCGACCTGCCTCATTGGGTTGTATTGCGCCAGACTGCGGTTTATCACAAATATTTCCTTGCAAATAATATGAATGATGGGCTTATGTTCCATACTTGCTGGAATGCGCCTCTGGAATGGATTACTGACAGGGACTCCGGTCTTTGTATTCAGAATCTGATTGAAAGAGATCTTGATGGTAAGTTGGATGGTTTCTGGAAAAACGACTACAACATTGGTGGTGGTGCTGGTTGCCGTGAAACTGGTTATGAGACTTTCAATTACGGTTTTGCACTTATGGGTGCTGGTGCTGAAAAATTCTTTGATCCGCAGTGGAATATTCCAAGGAACTTCCATGGAGTTTGGTATACGGACAGTAATGTTCTGGATGAATGGCTGAATTATCGTAGGGAAACCAGCGCCGATTACTGGAAGCGCATGAAGAAGGAGCTTTGGTATTATTGGTTTGGCCGAATTGTTCCAGCCGTGCTTATCAGAAAATTAGCTATTGAGCGCCTTTTGAAGAACAGCAATGCTCCTATGAATTGGGTTCGGTTGGGCAAGAAG
>SAMEA3663293__coassemble_280_pt1 | contig 12993 bp, 9 predicted proteins | sample SAMEA3663293__metabat2_low_PE_021 | metagenome-assembled genome bin SAMEA3663293 (sample SAMEA3663293) | pig gut metagenome | biome: pig gut; feature: pig-associated habitat; material: faeces | place: China | collected 2013
ATATCCGCGCTTATGCAATGGCAGCCCCGAAAGGTCAAGCAAAATCAATACTTCGTTTTCGTCAATATAAACACGAACTGCAGACTCTGCACCGGTTTCTGGCAACGATGACATATGCCAGCGTTCCCCAAGCTTTTGATAAATTGCCTTTTGAACCATTCCCTGAATGGCATGCTCGGAGTTCAATTTGCTTCTGAAGCTGCGAACTTTATCGATTACAACTTTTGTGTCTTTTTTGAAATAATCCTGCCAGTTGATGGAATGAACTCCGTCAAAAAGCTGATCAAAATCTTCTGCTTTGTAGCAGGCCATCTGAAGAAAAACGCGATCTGCAGTTCTTAGGCAAAGATTTGCGCGGAACAATGCGTCATCATCACCAAGGAAGCTGACACGGCCTGTAGAATTGCCAGCCAGTTTATATCCCAGATGTTTAAGTTCATTGCCAAGAATTTTTTCTGCACCTATTGGGCACAATGCTACAAGTGTATTCATAGTTCAAAATTAACATTTTTACATATTTTGTTCAATTGTCAAAATAAAATACACCTGACAATCTCCCAGCACCATAAAATCCACTTTGCTTAGTAGTGTGGCGGCTTTCTGCTTGGAATGTCGCCTTCCAAAGAATCTGAAACATCCCTCAATTTTTCAGACATCATCTTAATTTCGGCTTTAAGCTTATCTATGGTTTTTGCCTGCTCTACAGCCACGCCCTGTATCTGATTCATAAAATCTTCCAGGTATGACATTTTTATTTCAAGAGCATCTATTCTCTCATTTTCTACACTCATTTTCACTCGCCTTTAGTTTATTCTTATTTCGTTCTCAAGATTCAATAATTTCACTAACGGAACAGAAATAGCCTTTCCATTATCCAAACATACTTTCAATTCAGAAGCAGCAATTTCATCAGCCAAAGACTGGCCATAAACACAGGCAATCATTTCAATGTATTCCTGGTCGGTCATTTCTTCACCAGAAAAAACCGGGGCACCAAACAGATCCAGATATGATTTAAATACAACAGGCAGCTGATTATACATGGCTTTCAGACTTTCATTTGAAAGAATAATTTCATGAACTTTTGATCCAGCTCCATTTTCTGCAATAGCTGTTTTTTCATTACCATAAGACACAAATCCGCTTGTATTTACAGGGTCCATATTTTTCCGTTCTGAATCCATGGTTATAGAAAGAGATGAAATTCCATGGGCAAAAACCTTAGGATTTTTAAATCCAGCTTTTTCCAGCTCCTGCTGGATTTCTTCGGCTTCAAATGCAATTTCATTTGAGGATTCGCCTTCTACATTTTGGGATATGGATTTTATGGTATCCTGAAAAACAGAACCTAATTTCGTATCAAAACCGAATTTCGCTCCTTTTGTAGTGGAAGTTACTTTTAGCGTGGACTCACATGAACAAAGACCAAAAGCCAGAATTCCAACTATCAGATTAAAAAGAAACTTTTTCATTTTTCCACCTTCCTGTTGCTCTATTTATTGAAAAATTTTGCAAATGGAAAAGTTACACTTACTCCTGTAGAAAGTTCAAATCCAGCAGCAGCTGAACGCAAAGGTGACAAAGCCGCATTTTTCGTATTGTTGAAAATCGAATAGTTTACATCCTGAATGATTCTAATTTTTGCAATTCCTTTTGTAAGGGACGGTGTCTGAAAAGTGATCCCAATAATACCAGGAAATATCGAAGCGCTGATTTCATCATCTGTGTCCGGTTCATAACAAGTGCCTAACGTAAATACCGGTCCGGCATAGGCGCGTACATAATCTCCAAATCCCAAAGAAAAGAGAACAGGTATCTGAAAAGTTTTTACGCCATAATTCCAACGAAGCATCAAACCAACGCCTGGATCAAGAACAGTTCCATCGTAAACAAGATTGGTCTGACTAGAGATACCACGGAAATTTGGCATAAAGCGCTTTTCTGTAAATAAAGACCAGTCACCTGTCAATGTTGCATTGAATGCAAGCTTGTGCAAAAAGCTTCCTCCGCTTGTTCCCGCTGAATCTGCTGTCTGCTGACTTTGTTTTGCTTCTTCTGCATTGTCATAGTAATTTGCTGTAGCCAAAAATTTTCCAGATGAAGCATAATGAGTTTTCCAATAACTTTCTTGCAAAGATGAAAGAATTACTCCTGTATTCGGACCATCGCTTACGGCAGAAATGAACTGGCCGTTACCAATATATAAACCAACATGGGAAATCGAACCATCATTAGTCGTTCTGAAAAAAACCAAATCACCTGGCTCCCTTTGTGCATCTGGAATAATCTTCACATAACTGTACATTGCCTTGACAGTACGCGGTAACTGGATGCCTATGGCATTGCTTGAAACATAACCAACCAGCCCTGAGCAGTCAAATTTGTCTGGTCCTGTAGCACCTCTAACATAAGGACAACCAATATATTTTTTTGCTTCTGTTATTAATCGTTCTCTATAAACTCTAGATTCCGATACAGAAATGGATTGACCTGACGAAGATGCAAAACATTTTCCAGGAATCAAAGTAAGAAACATTATTGCTGTGATTGCCAAAAAAAGATGGCTTTTAAATTTAAAATCTTCCATATCTTATTATAGGCAGAAAAAAATCTTTTGGTTACCAATTTTTCATTACAAATTTAAAATTTCATATAATTGAGAAAAGAAAAAAAAATAGTTATTATATACTGTTATGCAATTTGATAATCCATTGATTATTCAGAGCGACAGAACTCTGCTCCTTGATGTACATGCCCCTTTAGCCAACGACTGTAGAAACGATTTAATTCCCTTTGCAGAGCTTGAACGCTCACCGGAACACCTTCACACATACAGACTCACTCCACTTTCCCTTTGGAATGCCACCAGCGCTGGTTTTACCCCAGAAGATGCTGTTGCAGTCCTCAAAAAATATGCCCGCTATGATGTGCCTCAATCTGTGGAAATGTGGATTACAGAAACTGCCAGCAGATTTGGCAAACTTCGATTATTGCCTGGTCCTCAGATTGAAGTTCCGTTGAATCCAGCAAAAGCCTTGGATGAAAGCACAACTATCGAAAGCAACAAAAATACTATCGAGCAATATCTTTATCTCACTGCAAACTCTCGCCCGGTTTACCTGGAAATTGCTGCAAACCCAGCAGCCAAAAAACTGCTTACTCCATGTAAATACGATGAAACTGCCGTTTCGCAAAAGGCCGACCTCACAGAAGACGAAAAAAACTACTGTTTTTCCCTAAAACTTACTGATCGTGGAACCGTAAAACAGGAATTGCTTAAAGCGCTATGGCCTATAAAAGATGAAATACAACTGGAAGATGGCGAACCTTTGGATTTTTCACTTAAAGAAAAAACAGAGGCCGGCCGTGAGTTTGCAATCCGTGATTATCAGAAAGCTGCGGCACAAGCCCTTGTAGGAGACCGCGGACCTGGCACCGGTTTTGGTACAATCGTTTTGCCATGCGGCGCCGGAAAAACAATTGTCGGCATGCACATCATGGATTTGCTAAAAACCAGTACCCTTATAATCACCACAAATATCGCCGCAGTTCATCAGTGGATCAACGAACTTTTGGACAAATCAAACCTGAGCGCCGATCAGATTGCCGAATACACTGGCGAAAACAAAAACATCAAGCAGGTTACAGTTGCCACATATCAGGTGCTTACCTGGCGACCAAATAAGGATGGTCCTTACCCTCACTTTTCTATTTTCCGCCAGCGCCCATGGGGGCTCATCATTTATGATGAAGTTCACATGCTGCCAGCTCCAGTATTCCGCGTTGTTGCAGAACTTCAGGCAATACGCCGTGTTGGTCTTACAGCAACATTAGTTCGCGAAGACGGCTGTGAAGGTCATGTTTTCAGTCTGGTTGGACCAAAACGATATGATGTGCCATGGAAAGAGCTTGAACATTCTGGCTGGATTGCCACAGCCGAATGTATAGAAATCCGCCTTGATCTTCCTGAATCAAAAGAAGTGGAATATGCCGTCGCTCAAGCCCGCGTAAAGCATCGTCTGGCTAGTGAAAACGAAAAGAAAATCCTGATTACAAAGCAGCTCATACATCGTTTTCCCGAAGACAAAATCCTTGTGATTGGCCAATACATAGACCAGCTGGACGAAATCGCAAAGCAAATAAATGCTCCGATTATTACAGGTAAAACCCCTAACACTGAACGCGACAAGCTTTACGCTGATTTCCGTTCCGGTAAAATCCAGGTTCTTGTTGTTTCTAAAGTTGCAAACTTCGCAATCGATTTACCAGATGCCTCAATTGCCATTCAAGTTTCCGGAACTTTCGGAAGTCGTCAGGAAGAAGCACAACGTCTTGGTCGAATCCTGCGTCCAAAAAAACGCACATCTCGTTTTTTCACCTTGATTACCCGAAACACCGTAGAAGAAGATTTTGGATCCAACAGGCAAAAATTCCTTGCAGAACAAGGTTATGCATACAAAATCGTGCGCTATACCCAGGAATCCGATCTGGATGAAATTACGCCGCCAACAGGAGTTGAACAATGATTGAAAGAACCCCTCGTCCAGCCGACGAAAAAGTACAACGCATCATACATTGGCGCGAAAGCATAATGACTCTGCCTGACGAACAGTTTTTTGAACTTATTCGCATTTATCTTGGCGAAATTCAGACTCCATTTAACAAACAAAATCTTATTGAACAACTCAGTTCAATTTTCAGAAAGCAGGAAATCAAGGAAAACATCTTAGGTCTGCTTTCTCCATTTGATCTAAAAGTGCTTACCGTACTTTCTCTCATCGAAAAAGCCACTCAACAAAAAATCATTGATTTTTTTTCCCAAGAATACAAACTTTCAGAAATTTATACTGAACTCCTGAACTTGAACGAAAGAATGATTATTTATTATTTCAGAGATTCTGATTCTGAAAAGAAAATCATTCGCATAAACCCATTACTTGAAGATTCGATTTTGCCGTATTTGGATGCAACATGCCTTTTCGACCAGGCCGTATGTGCCATTCCAAATACTGATATTCCATTTTCCATTTCGGCACAATTCATTGCTGCTTTTATTTCCTATGTACGAGCATTCCCCGAACTTTGCAAAAATGACGGTTCAATCAAAAAAAAGGATACAGAACGCCTGGAAGCCATTTTTCAGGGAAGACAGCATTGTTTGCAGTTACTCCTGACTGGACTTTTAAATCTTGGAATACTGAAAACCGGTGAAAAAGCCATATCCATTGATGAAAACCGTCTTAAGATTTTTTCTCAGCAGTTACCATGCAATCAGGTTGCTTTTCTGAGCGTTGCATCCGCTGTTCGCCTTGGACGTGAAGGCTTACGCTCCCAAGCTCAATTATTACTGGATCTTCTTGCAACTGTTTCTGAGCAGCCTGTTCCTTATCGAACACTTACAAAAACCGCTTTCATTATCTGCAACAAATCCGCAAATCTAGACAACGAACCAGCACAAAACCGATTCAGCAGGATGCTTGAAGCTCGGCGCGCAATGGATAGCGCAAACGTTTATAGTTCTGCTTCTTCAAACTATTCAATCGACGGTGAAAACTCTTCCAGGCTAATCGAAAAAATTCTAGCCTCTGCAATTGAATTCGGTATTTTCCAAACCATTGGACAAACTGAAGAAGGTGAACCAATTTTAAGAAAAAGCGATCTTTACGCCGATTCATCCGATTACGACAAATCATCTATAACTGCAACAAAAGGCATGATAAACATCAATGCAGGAACAAGCATCACGCTTATGCCTGGTCTTTCCCTTTCAAATATACTTGAAATCACAATGTTTATGGACATCGTAAACTGCAACACTGTTTCTGAATATGAAATTTCCAGAAAATCCGTAAGCCGCGCCTTTGATAAAAACTTGCAGCCACAACATATTTACGACATTCTAAAAAAATACGCTGCTTATGATCTGCCTCAAAGCCTTTTGATGAATATCGAAGACTGGTTCAATTCATATTCTTCTGCCATGCTTTACAAAGGCTATATCCTTAAACTTGATGAAAAAACCGCCCGCGTCTTTGAGAACAACCCAAAAATCAAATCATTTATTAAGGCGAAACTTGCGCCATGTGTTTTTTTGCTGAACATTGACGAAAACGAAAGTCTTGATGAATTCATCTCTGCCAGTGGACTTGATTTTATGGGAAGTGTAAGAAGCGCAGAACGTACCATCGATTCAGCTGGTTTTCCACTTTTACGAAAGGGCGCAATCTCAATTTCTATAACTGATCCGTCAAAAAGCAACTTGCCTCTGAAAAATCTTTATGAAAAAGCAGAAAGCGAAAAATCATCTCTTAGACAGCGACTATCCACAATGGAATTAAATGACCAGCAGCGCGAATGCCTGCTTTCCCGGATTAATAGAGGAGTAATCGTTTCCCCTTTGCAACTTAATAAGGAAAATGTTCGTCTTGAAATTCTTGAAGCAGACGGAATTGATTATCCAAATAAAGTACGACTCATCGAAAAGGCCATTTCAAACAAAGATTCCATTGAAATCCTGGTACCTTCAATAAAAAGTGAAACACAGACAGAAAGCATTCTTGGAAAGCCACTTTCAATTGCAAAGCAAGATAATGACCGGCTGGTGAAAATTCACATAAATGAAACTGAAGAAATTCGATTTTACTCTGTAAGCAAAATTGCTAAAGTAAAGCTTATAAAAACATCGGTTTTTGCAAATTAAAAAACGAGCGGTGTTTTCGCTGTTGCAAAAACACCGCTCGCTTCAATTAAAGCGACCTCAAAAAATACAATTTTTAAAATTCCGCTTATATCATTTCTAGCGGGAAAGCTTACGATACTGCACTCTCTTTGGAACGCTGGCATCTTCGCCAAACTGTTCCTTCTTCCATTCTGCGTATTCCGACCAGTTTCCTTCGTAAAAGCGAACTTCTGAATTGTTTTCAAAAGCCAGGATATGTGTACAGATGCGGTCCAGAAACCAACGGTCATGGCTTACAACCATTGCACAGCCTGCGAAGTCTTCCAGTGCTTCTTCAAGGGCGCGGACAGTCTGAACATCAAGGTCGTTTGTAGGTTCGTCGAACAAAAGAACGTTTCCCGCTTCTTTAAGCATCATACCAAGATTCAAGCGGTTCTTCTCACCACCAGAAAGCACACTAACTTTTTTGTTCTGGTCTGCGCCGGCAAAGTTGAACCATCCACAATAAGCATGAGCGTTTACTTCACGAACACCGCCTTCAAGAGGACGACCTTTTTCGTCTACAGCACCAAGCTTGATTATGTCGGCACCACCACCAAGGGTTTCATAAACGGTCTTATTTTCATCAAGGCCTGAACGCATCTGATCAACATAAACCAGTTTAACAGTCTGCCCAATATTTACTGTCCCTGCATCTGGCTTTTCGCCACCTTCAAGGCCTGCTGCATCAACAATAAGCTTGAACAATGTTGTTTTACCGGCACCGTTTGGACCAACAATACCAACAATAGCACCAGCAGGAATATGAATATTCAGATTTTCAAAAAGAAGCTTATCACCAAATGATTTTGAAACACCTTCAAAATCGATTACCTGACCACCAAGGCGTGGACCTGCAGGAATAGAAATCTGTGTATCTTTGAGCTGAACTTTTGAGCCCTGGCTCAAAAGTTCATTATAGCGAGTGATATGTTCCTTGTGCTTAGCCTGACGACCTTTTGCACCCATGTGAATCCATTCCAATTCCCGCTGAATCTCTTTCTGACGTGCTGATTCATTTTTATTTTCAAGAGCCAGACGCTGATTTTTCTGCTCAAGCCATGAAGAATAGTTACCTTTAAACGGATATCCTTCTCCACGATCAAGTTCCAAAATCCAGCCTGCAACTTCATCAAGGAAGTAACGGTCGTGAGTTACGGCGATTACTGTTCCAGGATAGTCGTGAAGGTGCTTTTCCAGCCATGCAACTGTTTCCGCATCAAGATGGTTTGTAGGTTCGTCCAAAAGCAAAATGTCTGGTTTCTGCAAAAGAAGGCGGCACAAAGCAACACGGCGGCGTTCACCTCCAGAAAGCACATCCACAACCTGATCTGCTGGAGGACAACGGAGAGCATCCATTGCAAGCTCAAGATTATTATCAAGATTCCATGCATCAAGAGCATCAAGCTTTTCCTGAACTTCTCCCTGACGAGCACAAAGTTTATCAATATCTGCATCAGGATCACCAAACGCTTCATTGATCTGATCAAATTCAGCAAGAAGGTCAGTTACTTCCTTTACGCCTTCTTTTACGATTTCCATAACTGTTTTGCCAGGTGTAAGTTCTGGCTCCTGTTCAAGATAACCAATTGTATATCCAGGCGCTAAAGTTGTTTCTCCAGAAAATTCTGTATCTCTTCCAGCAAGAATCTTAAAAAGTGAAGATTTACCTGAACCATTGGCACCAATTACGCCAATCTTTGCGCCGTAGTAGTAAGAGATACTAACGTCCTTAAGAACAACTTTTGTTCCATAAGCACGAGTAACACGATCCATTGTGTAAATGATTTTCTTGTCATCAAATGTCTTTGCCATTTTTATTCCTTATTATTTTTTTGATTTTTGACTCGCAGATAAATCTGCTCGGTACCCTTCTTTCGATAATCCTAAATGAACGCTCTCGCGTCCATTTTTAACGGATTTTCGATTTTCGGGCATCGAAAGTCTTTGCCATCTTTATTCCTTATTATTTTTTTGCAAACCAAAAACTCGCAGATAAATCTGCTCGGTACCCGTTTTCCGATTTTCCTAATGTAGCATAAAAACCCCGTGTTTTCTATGGTCTTTCCTTTCCTACGGGAACTAACATTGCATCCACATCACACCGATTCGGCACACCCGGAATTTTTGCGCTTTCACCACCATATTGAAAATATTCAAAATGGTATGGCGTAGTTGGCGGCACCTGATAATCCGCAAACCAGATTTTATAATCTTTCAGCAACGACAAATCAAAAAATTTTGCTTCCCAAGTAATATTGCTATAAATCATAGGTTCATATCCGGCCTGCTTTATTCGCTCACAAAATACAATCGTATTTTTGGTAAACTGTTCCCCTGAAACATCATCAGTACGTGCCTCTTCCCATGGAATTGATTCAGGATCAAAAACAACCGGCAGATTTATTGCATAATCTTTAATCTGTTCCAAAACAAATTCCGCTTCTTCCAGCGCTTCCTGCTCATTTATTGCCTGGCTAAAAACATAAACCCCCACATCCATGCCTTCAGCCAATGCCCCGGTTATGTTTTCGTGAAAATGTTCATCAACTTTTAGGATTCCGCTCTGATATCCGCGATACGCAACACGCAAAAAAACAAAATCCCTGCCACTTTTTTTTACAGCTTTCCAATCTATTGGCCTTCCATCATGGCGTGAAATATCCACTCCAAGTCGCACTTTATAATTCGGGTCCTTATCATAAATCAGCAAATCTTTTTTGATCTTAAACTGGGATTTATTATACTGGCACTTGGCAACATCCTTTTTTATCTGATGAGTAATGATTTCATCCTGATAATTTTTGAAGACGATTTCATCCGCTGTTTCTTTATAAACAACGATTTTTTTAGCTGATGAACAGCCAGAAAAGCAGGCAATGCAACCAGCCAACAACAAGCAGAATCTAAAACAATTTGTCATAAAATAATTATAACATAAATACAGTATTTAAAAAAAATACGTCGAGTCAAGGTACGCTAACGCTTAAAGCCTTGACTTCGCCGTTTTTAGGGTTTGTAATAAACCCTAAAAACGGCGCCTTATAAAAAATGCAAGACGCCTTTCATTTTCTTTAATTAAACAATGACTAATTTTGTTCTTTTATTCTCTTAATCAAGATACAAGCACCAATAAGCATAAGCAAACCTGTAAGCAATGGAACGATAGGATTCTTTATAAAACCTGCAATTATGAATGTGATAAAACTTATTGCTGCAACTATCATCGCATACGGAATCTGAGTAGCAACATGGCGGACATGTTCACACTGAGCACCAGCACTGGCCATAATTGTTGTATCGCTTATAGGTGATATATGATCTCCACAAACTGCACCAGCCATACAAGCAGAAATAGAAATTACTCTTAATGGATTGGCTACATCTGGGAATACTGCAATACAAATTGGAATCAAAATACCAAAAGTTCCCCAGCTTGTTCCTGTAGCAAATGCCAGCAAAGCCGCGATCACAAAGATAATTGCAGGAAGGAATCCCATAAAGCTTGATGCGCTTCCTTTTACCACATCAGCAACAAACTGTTTTGCTCCCAAGCTATCTGTCATTCCCTTAAGTGTCCATGCAAGTGTAAGAATCAGAATTGCAGGAACCATAGCCTTAAAACCTTCAGGAACGCATTCCATACAATCTCTGAGAGAAATAATTCTGCGCACTATATACGCAATCAAAGTAGCAATCAAAGCTGCAAAAGAACCTAATACCAAACCAACAGAAGCATCGCTATTTGCAAAAGCATCAACAAAATTCAAATAAGAACCATTTGCTTCCATAACGCCTTCATCATTTGCAACCATTTCAGTAAAAAATCCGCCTGAATAAATCATTCCCAAAGTACAAAAAATAATAAGACAAATAATCGGGAATACCAGGTCAAAAACTTTTCCTTTACCACCAGTTACATCTCGTGCTGCAGCTTCTTCAGCCGCATCTTCAAGAACCGCTTCAGCCTTTGACATAGGTCCAAAATCAACATTGAGCAATACCAATACAATCATGAAAGCAATCGTAAAAATCGCATAGTAATTATAAGGAATTGCCTTCATGAACAATGCAAGCCCATTTTCATCACCCTGAACAAAGTCTGAAACGGCAGCCGCCCATGAAGAAATTGGCGCAATGATACAAACAGGAGCTGCTGTTGCATCAATCAAATATGCAAGCTTTTCGCGACTTACTTTATATTTATCCGTAACAGGGCGCATTACGCTGCCTACGGTCAAACAGTTAAAGTAATCATCAATAAAAATCAAAATACCCAGGAAGACAGTAGCAAGCTGCGCACCAACCTTTGTCTTTATGTGTTTTTTTGCCCAATCACCAAACGCTGCCGAACCACCAGCTTTATTAACCAGTGCAACCATAATTCCAAGAACAACCAGAAACACCAGAATACCAGCATTATAGCTGTTGGTCAGCTGAGCTATCATTCCATCTTTGAATAAATGATCCAAAAGCGCTGGAAAGTCAGCCCCTGCATAAAACACAGCACCAATGATTATTCCCACAAAAAGTGAAAAATAAACTTCCTTCGTCAAAAGAGCCAAGCCAATTGCAACAACCGCTGGCACAAGCGACCAAAAAGTACCTACCATAATTCGCACACTCCATTACCATTCTGTAACTACAGAAAGTATTTAATTAATTAAAAACCTCATGGAAATGCAATGTCAACAACAGAAGGGAGCAAAAAACGAAATTTTTTCCAGCTAAATCGAAATATTGGCCTTTTGCAGAACTTCGTCCAGTTTGCGGTAATACTTTTTGTACAGCCATGGATGCAACCCCGTGTAATCTTTTCCCATTTCTGGCGTTTCTACTGACTCATCACCAGCAGTCTGCTTTATTTTATAGGAACCGTTGATTCTCCAACCATTCAAAAGGCCAATGCTAATGGCACAGGTTGGACAGCCAAAAGAACAGCAAGTACACATTGTACAGTTATGGCCAAACTTAAATTTTTCCCCGTCAAAACTAATATTGTTCAACGGGCAGCTTTTTACGCATTTCTGGCATTTGATACATTTATCCATATCAACTTTCATGCACACGGGTGCACTTAATGGATAGTAAAGCCATTCAATCCGCACAAGAGGAACCCAAAAACGAAGCAACGGATTTATATGGACCTTATCTTTTTTGCCTTCAATCAATTCCATGCAGGAAAGTTTTGCATATGCCTTTGCATAAAGCCATTCCCGCTTAACCATCTGTGGAGTATGACGGAAAATCATATTATAAGGCATTACAAAATGTCTGTCGGAAATAAAATCCATACCTTTTTTTTCCATTTTGTGAATCAAACGCTGAGATGAAAACTGATTGAAATAAAGCCCTTCACCACTGGTTTTAAAAACAAACGCCGTCTTTTTCTGTGAAAGCACTGGAAGCGTATCCAGAAAGCGATCGAATGGCAGCGGTATATTAAAACCATAAACAGGATGCCCAAATCCTATCAAATCAAAATCGTTGGGATCTGGAGCTTCCACAAAGCTGAACTTCCTCTTAGCCACAGCTTTCGAATCAGACTTTCCTTGATTTCCTGCTAAAGTGGAAGCCACCATCTTCACATCATAAATAACAGTTTCATAGCCAGCCAGATTTTCTTTATACAAATCAGCAATAAGCCGGGTATTTCCAGTTCCGCTAAACACATAAATTACAGCTTTCTTCATTTACAGTTTTTCCACCGGCACAATCATATCATCGTCTTCATGATCATCGTAAGGATATACGTTATTCACTTCATCCTTGCGGTGAGTGTCATACCACACCTGTGCATAGAAGGGTACGTGAGCGGCGGCACTATCAAAAGCCCACTTTGGCAAAGCTTCACAACATTCAGGACACCAGAATCCGCCCTTAAGAATCGTGAAGGGTTTTGCATCAAAACAATGACCATTATGGCATTTCCAGGTAATCTTTGTGTAAAGATCGCCTTTTTTCATATCAGCAGAAACAACTTCGCCGCCGCGGAATGCAGCAGCACTTTTCATATCATTCAGATCAAGTTCAGAATCCGGCTTTGATTCATCATAGCCATGGTCCAGTTTGAATTTGCTTGCTTTTGCTTCGTCTTTTAACTCAGCATAATCAATTGCCCCTTCCGGAGTCTGACCCTTTGCAAGAACTGGAAAATCCTTCCAGCTGGTAGGCTCAGCTTCAAACGCCGCCTTTCCGCCAAAGAACGCATCCATGCGCCCCTTCTTGCCCAACCGAGTGTCGGACTTTACATATTGTACAGCGGAGCCTACCGC
>SAMEA3663293__coassemble_312_pt1 | contig 11320 bp, 4 predicted proteins | sample SAMEA3663293__metabat2_low_PE_021 | metagenome-assembled genome bin SAMEA3663293 (sample SAMEA3663293) | pig gut metagenome | biome: pig gut; feature: pig-associated habitat; material: faeces | place: China | collected 2013
TTCCGGACTTGGCAAGGGAATTGCAGCTGCATCCATCGGTCTTATTCTTAAGAGACTTGGACTTAGCGTTGTAAACCAAAAATTCGATCCTTATCTTAACATCGACCCGGGCACAATGAATCCTATTCAGCATGGCGAAGTTTTTGTTACAGATGATGGTGCAGAAACAGACCTTGACCTTGGACACTATGAACGCTTTACAGACACATCACTTTCTCAATCATCTAACACCACCGCCGGTCGTGTTTACCTTACCGTTCTTAACATGGAACGCGAAGGCAAATTCAACGGAGGAACAGTTCAGGTTATTCCCAACATTACAGAAGAAATCAAACGCCGCATGCTTCTTTCCACAAAAGAAACAAAAGCTGATGTCATCATAACTGAAATAGGTGGAACAATTGGTGACATTGAGTCACTTCCATTCGTAGAAGCCATCCGTCAGATTAAATATGAAGTTGGCGAAGAAAACTGCTGCTACATTCACCTTACATTAGTTCCATACATCGAAACAGCACACGAATTGAAAACAAAGCCAACACAGCATTCCGTAAAAGAACTTCAGGAATTGGGTATCAAACCAAACATCATAATGCTTCGCACTGAGCACCCTATAGATTCACAAACAAGAGAAAGGCTTGCTAACTTCTGTAACGTCGATCCAGCTCACCTGATTCAAAACCTGAATGCAAAATCCATTTATGAAGTTCCTCTTCAGCTTGAACAGGAAGGAATCGGCAAGGCTGTTTGCGAAGCTTTAGGCATAAAAAAGGGACCTGCAGATTTGAGCGAATGGGCCCAGATGGTCGATCGTTTCAACAACCCCACACAAACTGTAAAAATCGCTTTGGTAGGAAAATACGTTGCTCTGCACGATGCATATCTTTCTGTAGTAGAATCTTTGATTCACGGCGGAATCGAAAACCTTGCTGCCATTGATATCGATTGGGTATCTTCCGAAGAATTGACTGACGACGCCACAACACAAGCTCGTCTCAAAGATGCAGATGCCGTAATAGTTCCTGGAGGTTTTGGTGGACGCGGTATTGAAGGCATGATTTCTACCGCAAAATACTGCCGAACCAGCAAGGTTCCATATTTTGGAATCTGTCTTGGTATGCAGATTATCTGTATCGAATATGCAAGAAATGTTCTTGGCTACGAGGGCGCAAATTCAACAGAAATGGATCCAAACACAAAATATCCTGTAATTGACCTTATGCCAGATCAGAATGGAAAAATTCTTGGCGGAACTCTTCGTCTTGGAAAATTCGAATGTGCAGTTGAAAAAGGCACAAAAGTATATGAAGCCTACGGTTCAACTACAATCTGGGAAAGACATCGTCATCGCTATGAATTCAACAACAAATATCGTGATGATCTAAAAAACGCAGGCCTTATCATTTCTGGTGTAAATCCAGAAAGAGATTTGGTTGAAACAGTAGAGATTCCAGATCATCCTTGGATGGTTGGTGGCCAATTCCACCCGGAATTCAAGAGCCGACCAAATAAAGCAGGTCCTTTGTTCCGCGAATTCATCAAGGCAGCTTGCGAAAACAAAAACAGGAACAAATAAAAAAAACTTTTTGGACATTAATCCAGGAAGTTTTTAGCTTTAAAAGTCTTTTTTTTGATCCAATTTTTAAATTCATGTTATAATTTTCTAAATAGATATGGAAATAAGAGAAAAAAATCTTGAAATTGCAACAGACTTTATCCTCAACCATAATTCAAATCTATGCTATCTTGTAGCGCCAGACAATCTGTGTGATAACCTGAAGTTCTGCATTTCAGATGATTGGAATATCATCGACTTGAAAAACAACTACTCACCATTCAAGCCTTTCCTGCAGATTACATCAGATTACAAGCCAACTTCAGAACTTCTTCAAAAGTATTGCTATGAAGTGCAAAGGGAAACGTTCCGGTCCTACTTTGAAAGAGGCATTGCCATTGAAAGATATGACGTTCCTATCGAAAACGAAAACCTATATGAAACAAACAGATTCATCAGTACAATCTGTAATCTCATAAAAGAACTGAACACCAAAAATTTTCTTATTCTGAATGCTCAGATGATTCATTCAGATACAGTCGAGCTCCTTAAGGTTCTTGAAAAAACAGAGCATGATGGAAAATTTGTACTTTGCTTCAATTCCGACGAATCTTATGACATTTCTAAAAACGAGCTGGAGTTCCTGGAACAAAGCCATGACAAAATAAATTTTCTGTGCCTAAAAGAAAATTTCAGCAAAACTGCATCACTTTTACAGAAAAAGAAACGTACCATGGACACGGAATCCATGGACTACAATAGTATTCTTCATGTGTTGCGCAACAACAGGCTTTTCATGGCAAATGAACAGCTTCAGATTATAACAAATCTTATTTCAAAGAACTTCCTGCATTTTCAGTTGTCACCAGAAGAAGCTCACGTAATCCACTGTGAAATCGCACTTGCATTTTACGCTTGTGGTCAGTTGGATGACTGTATTCTTCACCTGAACGAAGTTGTAAATGATAAAATCAATGACGAATATAAAATAGCCGCATATCATTACCTTACAAAAGTTTTCTACTATAAAAAATCTCATGACTTTGCCATCAAGTATTTTTTAAGATCTCAGGAACTTACCCATAACGAACCAAATTCGCCATACATTGCCTTGAACGCAATGCTTGAATATCAGTTCATGGAAAGAACCGATCTTGGAGAAATTATTTCAAAATACACTCATGCGCTGGATTTGCTTGAAAGACAGGGGTTTGTAAACAACTACATTTCCACAGGTCTATCCATTCCATGGAAGCTGATCAATGAGCAAAGCTCAAGGTTTTTAATCGACAGCAACATACAAAAATGTTACGAACTGGCGAAAAAAATCGATAATCAGCACCTTGTATCAAAGGCTTGCCATTGGAAAGGCATCATGCATTCTCATTACGGCGAAGACAAGGAATCCATCAAGTGGTATGACGAATGTAATAGAATTCGCACACAAATCGGAGAAATCGGTCCCTTGATGAATATACGCAACGGACTTTCATACGAATCTCTTTGCCGCGCAAAATATGAAAATGCATACAACCTTGTAAATGGAGTTGTAAAAAACCTCTACTCTATAGATGACTATTCAGCATCAATCGACACTTTGAAAAACCTAAGCTATGCTTTGTTCTATTCACGGCATTTTCTACAGGCATACACTGTTCTGAATAAAATCCTTCACTATATGAAGATTTTCGAAATGGAGTATCAGACAAACAATTCGTTCTTGCCAACAATGAATGACATTCTCCTTTTCAAGACGATAATAGATTTAAGTTGGGGCGACTATATCCACAGCAAAACCAATTATATGGCCATATATTCAGTGCCAGATACAGTCACATCCGAAGACCGTCCTTTGATTTTCTTCATTCAGGCCTCCCTTTGGCTTTTTGACAAAAACATTAAAGAAGCAGAAAAATCCATGGAAACCTGCATCAATATGCTGAAAGAAATCAAAAGAGATCAAAGCCATAAAATCGTTTTCTGCTGCTATGAATTCGCATTGGCTCTCGAAAAAGAAGGTTTTGAGGAAGAATCGCGCAAATACATGGATAAAGGTTTTCAACTGGCAAAGGATAAAGGGTTCACCTATTTTTCACTAAATCGCTCAAGCATTACAACCGAAGACTACCTGCAGAACATTCCTAAATTCGAACCTCTGAACATCGATCTTGCATTTCTTGACGAAAAAACAGAAAAAGAAGTTCTGGTTACTCAGCTCCACAAACGCCTTTATGATTATCAGTTCTTGAACAAAATCAAGACAAATGACATCATGACCACTTCCCTTCAGCAATATATTGAAGATTCGGCCAACACAATCTTTGAATACTCAATGGCAAAAGGGGTTTATGTTTGTGAATTGACAAACGGCAAATATCAGACAATTTTCTCCATTTCCAGAAATGATGAAGCAAATTTTTCTGAAAATAAATGGAAAAAACTTTTCACCCGTTTCTCTAAAGAATCGTCATGCGAAATGGAATTTTATGCCAGGGAAAATCTTTTTTTCAGCAACATAAGTAAATTCGAATATAATTTCGGGATTGCTTTGGTTCAAAGTCCAAAAACCCCATTTTCTCCGGAAGTGATCAGCGCTATAAACATTGCCTTGTTCACCATTCAGTCCCAGATTACAATTTACAAGCAAAATGAAAACCTCATTTTCCTTTCTTCTACAGACCAGCTTTCTTTATTAAAAAACAAACATTCCCTTACGGAATTTCTTTCCATTGAAAGCGAGAAATTGCGTCGAGCCAATAAAAAAAACATTGAAATGCCGCAGATTTCAATCGCTTTCATCGATCTGGACAATTTCAAATATTACAATGACCACTTTGGTCATCCGGTAGGAGACCTTGTAATAAAACTGTTTGCAAAACTTTTAAAGAATACATATCGGTCGGTGGACTTCGTTTCCCGATATGGCGGAGACGAATTCGTAATCGTAATGAATGACTCAAACGTCATGGACGGTGCAAGGGTATATCAGCGACTTTTGGATAACCTGAAGGCAGAAGAATATTTCTTGCCGGAAATCAGAAAATTCTTGAAAAAACCAGACCTGGAAGTCCAAGACAATTTGAAAATTGGTTTCAGCATGGGTATTTCATCGAATATTGATAACAGGGACTCCTCTGACTTGAACCTTACACTTGCAAATGCCGATAAAGCCTTATATCACTCTAAAGAGAATAAAAAAGGCTGTTGCACCGTATGGAGCTCAATTCGCAACCACCCATAATTCAAAATCAATTCACACAAATCCATATATTTGGTAAAATACGCCATTATATTTTGAAGGAAATTTTATGTCACGTTCAAAGATTGTTGTTTTGGATTTTGGTAGCCAATACGCACACTTAATCGCAAAAAGATTCCGTATGTTGGGCTATTACTCAGAAATCGCTTTGCCTTCCACTGATTTATCTGTTTTCGAAAACTGCAAAGGCATTGTTTTCAGTGGCGGACCAAGTTCCGTTTACGACGAAAAAGTTCCTGAATTCAATTCAGAAATCCTGAATCTTGATATTCCAATTCTTGGGCTTTGCTATGGCCACTACATCGTTCAGCTTGGATACAACGGAAAAGTGGGAAAAGCAGATGTGGGCGAATTCGGCTTTGCTCAATTGACTCTTAACCCGCAAGTAAAGTCCCCTTTGTTCGAGGGAATTGAACCTGTGCAGCAGGTCTGGATGAGTCATCAGGATGGTGTTCTTGCCATGGGCGAAGGATTTGAAGTAGTAGGTTCCACAAAAGACTGTCCATTTGCAGCTACACAGAATCTTGCCAAAAAGCGATTCAGCCTTCAGTGCCATTGTGAAGTAAAAGATACTCCATGTGGAAACCAGATTTTTGAGAATTTTGCCAGATATTGTGCAATGGAAAAAAACTGGGACCAGAATACTGTTCTTCAGGTTATTCTTGACCAAATAAAAAAAGACGCAGCCGACAAAAATGTTCTGCTTTTCCTTTCTGGAGGCGTAGATTCAACAATCACTTTTGCGCTTTTAAACAAAGCCCTTGGACAAGACAGAGTACTTGGCCTTCATATAGACAATGGCTTTATGCGCAAAAACGAATCTGCAAATGTTAGTGAAGCATACCACAAATTTGGCTTTCAAAACTTCATTGTGGAAGATGCGTCCGAAAGTTTCCTCAAGGCCATAAGTTATCTTACCGATCCGCAGAAAAAACGCATGGCAGTTGGCGAAAACTTCATCACCGTCCGCAATGAAGTAGTTGCGAAACAACACCTTGATGAAAGCCAATGGCTTTTAGCTCAGGGAACATTATATCCGGATATCATTGAATCCGGCGGAACAAAAAATTCAAATACCATAAAAACTCATCACAACCGTGTAGAAGGTATTCAGGAACTTATCGCAAAAGGTCTTATTATTGAACCTATTCGAGATTTGTACAAAGATGAAGTTCGTGCAATCGGCAAGAAACTTGGACTTAATGACGAACTTGTTATGCGCCATCCATTCCCAGGACCTGGCCTTTCAATCAACGTACTGTGCAATGATGGAAAATCCTGGTCTGAAAAAGATGATGAAGAATTACTGGCAGCACAGAAAGAACTTGATGCAGTTCAGTTTGATATGTTCTGCGAACACTGCACCGCAGATCTGAAAAGAAGCGTACTTCCTGTTCGTTCCGTTGGTGTTCAAGGTGACTTCAGAACATATCGTTTTCCAGCAGTCCTTACATTTGGACATGAAGGAAACGGTTTTTATCATTTGCCAAAAATCCGTGAAAAAGTTGAAGCTGCATCATCAACAGTCACAAACGGCGCAAAATTCCTGAACAGAACATGCATCAAGCTTTACCAGAAACCTGGTGTAAATGACGAAGATATGAAACTACAGGAAGGCTATTGTGATAAACGCCGTCTTGACCAGCTTCGCGAAGTGGATAACATTGTTCTTACCCAACTTCACAAAACCGGATGGTACAACCAGATTTTCCAGCATCTTACAATCGATTTACCTTACGCAACAGACAAAAACAAGGCAAGTTTTGTGCTGCGCCCAGTTTGCTCAGAAGACGTAATGACTGCTCGATTTGCCTGGTGGCCTAAAGAACTGATGGACAGCATTTTACAGCAAATTGCAAAACTCGATTTTGTTGACGCCGTTTATTTTGACGCAACAAACAAACCGCCTGCAACATTCGGCTGGGAATAAAATAAATAGCCAAAACTCCATATGTACGAAATGGTTGAAGAAATAAACAAACAAAAAAAACTTCAACCAGGCAACAAAGGATTTTAAAACCTGGCTTAAGGAACAAAACTTTCTAGAATCTAATTTCCTCAAAACCATGGAATGGTTTATTTCCAACATGGATATGGATTTATTCCTGAAAACCTATGCTGCAAATGTCATTCTTGGAATGTGGGATGACTATTGGACAAACATGAACAACTATTATTTCTATTTCGATAAAAAAGGCCTGGATATCTATTTCAGGTATTTGTCTTCAAATTCCTGTACAGACATTGGCTTAGCAAAATAGTATCCCTGGAAAACGTCACAACCCATTTTTGTAAGCATCTGAACCTGGTCAAAAGTTTCAACACCTTCTGTCACTACGCTCATATTGAGTCTATGAACCATATTTATAACCGATTCGATGATTAGATTTCCACGTTCTCTATGTGTATTGCCCTGCAGGAAACGCATATCGATTTTAATCACATCAGCTTCAATATCTTTCAGTGTATTTAACGAAGAATAACCGCTTCCAAAATCGTCAATCTCTATGCTGAAGCCATAAAATCTAAGCGCCTTTAAAATACTTGTGTAGCGGAGGCCTTTTTCAAGCATTACGGTTTCAGTAACTTCGATTTTTAATTTTTCTGGAGATACATCATATTTTTCCACAAGATTCGTAAACACATCATACAAATCAAACATTTCAAAATCACGACCAGAAACATTCACCGAAATGTAAAGATCATCACGTCCCTTTTTTTTCCAATCAGAAAGAATCTGCACAGAGCGTTCCCATACAAACCTATCCAGATGATGAACAATTCCAGCTTGCTCCAAAGTTGGAATAAACTCCCCAGGTGGCACCTGACCTTTCTCATGATGATTCCAGCGAACCAATGCTTCAGCACCGTTTACCTTCCCGTCAGGAGTAACTTGCGGCTGCAGAAATACAACAAACTGTAGTGCATGCAATCCAGAATCAAAATGGGTGATTACCCATCTTTCATTCATGGACTGCTGCAACATCTGCTCATCATAATATGAAACTAAAACATTCAAATCTTCGCTTGAACTGGCCTCTGCCATTAAAGCCTTATCGCACATAACAGAAACCGACTCACTGTTGTCATTGATTCTGTAGGCCCCATATTGCAGCTGAACGCGAAAACTTTCATTCTCAAAACGTTTTTTAAGCAATTTTAGATCATCAAGCAAAATCTTTTCAGAAAATTCGCTGTCTTTCATGAGCATGACAAATTCATCACGCCAAAGTCTTCCATATACAAAACAGGAATAATGACTGCATTTTTCCCGGAGAAGGGACGCAAAAAACTGAAGGAACGAATTTCCTTCGTTTTCGCCAAAACCATAATTATAGAATTTAAAACCTTTAATATTTGAACACAAAATAATGTACTTTTCATCAGGATTCTCGGACAGAATCTTTTCTGCCTGAGTTATAAATCTGTTTCGATTGTACACACCTGTTAAAGAATCATAGGAAAATTTTCTGTTTTCTTTTTCGATATTTATTGCATCTTTATATCGGCAAATTTTCAAAATGGCATAAAATGCTGAAACAACAAAAACAAGCACTATGACCACAATAATCACATAAAACAGAAATCCGTCATACAGATTTTTTTCCATCCGATAGAATGCGAAACTTTTATCACTGAAAAATAACGAAGGTTCCCCAGGAAAATACAGAATTAAACCAAATGTAACAGATTTGATATCCTGTACAGAAGGATTACTCCTTGGAATCGGAAATTCAGATGCACTCATTGAAGGAAAATAGATGAAATAATCACCTTTCTTAAGCGGTATCAAAAGATCAGAAGATATAATCTTGTGCTTTAAAGTTATATCCGTTGGATTATAATTTCTTAAATCAAGGCGTTGTACATTTTCCTGACCGTTTTCATCAAACTGATGTATTTCAAAATCACCACACCATCCATTATTTAAAAAACAATCATCTCTTACGTCAAATCTTACATTCCATTCAGGAATTTCGCAGGAACTTTTGTTCTTTACATCAACATCAAAGATTACAGCACTGAAAATGCTGTTTTTTCCGTTGAAATCAATGACTTCCTTTGTCCAGGAATCAGAATCGCCGCCTCTGGTATGAATATCCAGGCTCAAATCGTCGTTTTCACTTTGAATGGAACATGAATGAGCTTTTTTATTAAAATTCACAATCGATTCTCGATAAAAAAAGAACACAGTTGCAACAAGTGCAAACAAAATAAAATATATAATCAATAATTTCTTTACCCACGAAAACATACAACTTTCCTTACTAACATTTTATTACACTTTCATTCAATAATCAAACAATCTCTTTTCTACTTAAGTTCTTTTATAGCACAAAAGTTTTTTTGCTATGTGCAGAAATCTTCAATCACCTGTTCCTGAATGCAATTCATTGTAAAAGCCAAATCTTTTCTATATAATAAAAATTAGATTTTTTATTTGAAAACCAGGCCATTGTTTTTCAATACCTTTTGGCCTGCCAAACCGACAGTCTTTTTCGCTTTGCTAAAATTTCTGCCAGTGTTTATTGCAAATTATTATTTTTTGGAGATATAAAATGTCAAAGTATCCTTTTGAATCCATCGAACCAAAATGGCAGAAATTTTGGGATGCAAACAAAACTTTCAAGGCTGTGGAAGATCCTAAATTCCCACCTGAAAAACGCATGTACGTTCTTGATATGTTCCCTTATCCTTCAGCAGCGGGATTGCATGTTGGACACCCTGAAGGCTACACAGCAACAGATATCTACTGCCGCTACCTTCGCATGAACGGCTACAACGTACTTCATCCAATGGGATACGATGCATTCGGTCTTCCAGCAGAAAACTATGCAATTAAGACTGGCACACATCCTAGAACAACAACAAACGCAAATATTGAACACTTCACTCAGCAGATCAAGTCTCTTGGATTCTCTTACGACTGGGACCGCTGCGTTTCTACCTGTGAACCAGAATATTACAAATGGACACAGTGGATTTTCCTTCAGCTTTACAAAAAAGGTCTGGCTTACGAAGCAGAAACTCCAATCAACTGGTGTCCTTCATGTATGACTGGTCTTGCAAACGAAGAAGTAAAAGATGGAAAATGTGACCGCTGCGGTTCAGAAGTTACCCATAAAACAATCCGCCAGTGGATTTTGAAAATCACTGATTACGCAGACCGCCTTGATTCTGATCTTGAAGGTTTGGACTGGCCTGAATCTGTAAAACTTATGCAGCATAACTGGATTGGAAAATCCACAGGTGCTGAAGTAACTTTCACTGTTGCAGACAAAGACGGAAAGGCTACTGATCAGAATCTTACAGTTTACACAACTCGTTGTGATACATTGTTCGGTGCAACTTACATGGTAGTAAGTCCTGAACACAAAATTGTTCCTTCAATCACAACTGCAGAACAGAAAAATGCAGTAGATGCTTATCTTGAAGCAGCAGCAAAGAAATCTGATCTTGAGCGAACAGATTTGAACAAAGACAAAACTGGTGTATTCTCTGGAAGCTATGCAATTAACCCAGTAAACGGAAAGCTCATTCCAATTTGGATTGCAGACTACGTTCTTATTTCTTATGGTACAGGCGCAATCATGGCCGTTCCTGCTCATGATGACCGTGACTGGGAATTTGCCAAAAAGTTCAATCTTCCGATCATTGAAGTACTTAAGAGCGAAGTAAACGTTCAGGAACAGGCCTGGGCAAAAGACGGAATCCACGTAAATTCCCAATTCCTTGATGGACTTAACAAAAAAGACGCCATCGCAAAAATGCTTGAATTCCTTACAGAAAAGAAAATCGGACGTAAAGCAATCAATTATAAACTCCGTGACTGGGTATTCAGCCGACAGCGCTACTGGGGTGAACCAATTCCGTTGGTTCATTGCCCAGATTGTGGAACAGTTCCAGTTCCAGAAGAAGAACTTCCTCTTAAACTTCCAGAAGTTAAATCATACCAGCCAACAGGTACAGGCGAATCGCCACTTGCTGCAATCGATTCATGGGTAAACTGCAAGTGTCCAAATTGCGGTAAGGCTGCAAAACGTGAAACAAACACAATGCCACAGTGGGGCGGCTCATGCTGGTACTATCTTCGTTACCTTGATCCTAAAAACGAAAAGCAGTTCTGTTCAAAAGAAGCAGAAAATTACTGGATGCCGGTAGACCTTTACATAGGTGGTGCTGAACATGCAGTTCTTCATCTTCTCTACGCTCGTTTCTGGCATAAAGTACTTTACGATTGTGGTTTAGTTTCCACAAAAGAACCATTTCAGCGCCTTGTAAACCAGGGCATGATCACTTCTTTTGCATATCAGCGCAAAAACAAGACTCTTGTTCCTGTTGATGAAGTTGAAGTGAAAGACGACGGCAAAGCTTACGAAAAAGCAACAGGTGAACAGCTTGAACAAATTATTGCAAAAATGTCTAAATCACTTAAAAACGTTGTAAACCCTGATGACGAAATCAAGGCATACGGCGCTGATTCAGTTCGTATGTATGAAATGTTC
>SAMEA3663293__coassemble_318_pt1 | contig 11126 bp, 6 predicted proteins | sample SAMEA3663293__metabat2_low_PE_021 | metagenome-assembled genome bin SAMEA3663293 (sample SAMEA3663293) | pig gut metagenome | biome: pig gut; feature: pig-associated habitat; material: faeces | place: China | collected 2013
AAGGAAGAAAGTTTCAGGATACTGGTCACGAAGACGGCGGGCATCGGCTTCCTGAGTAGCTCCGACTACTGCACCAATTGGGCCGCAAGTCTGTGTAGCGTAGTTTGTTTTATAACCTTCATTTATGCGGGCGATTTCGTTACCGACTCTTTCAAGAAGAAGTCCGCCAGCCTTAAGTTCCTGATGTTCAATGTCTGTCATGCCAGGATTTGAAGTACAAAGGAGTACAAAGACACCTTTTCCGCCTTTTTCTGGTGCGGCATAGTTTGTGAAAGGTGTAAGAGTATCAAAACCCATGTATGGATTGATTGTAATGATATCTGTTTCAAAGTCACCTGTAAAATGAGCACGGGCATAAGCATCTGCCGTTGCAGCAATATCTCCACGCTTAATGTCGCTGATGGCAATAAGGCCAGCTTCCTGAATAGCCTTAAGGGTTTTTGCATAAACCTTCATGCCTTCAAGCCCCATTGATTCGTAGTAAGCAATCTGAACCTTACAGCAGCAAGCTGATTTGTCGGCTGCAATACGGCGGATGATTTCTTTGTTGTAAGCAAGAACAGCTTCTGTAGCCGAACCCACTGATTTAATTACCGATTCTGGAAGATATGATGGATCTGTATCCAAACCAACGCACAATGGTCCGCGTTCTGCGGCCAGGACCTGTAATTCCTGCATTTTATGTATTGTTGTCATGTTTTCATTTTAGCGGATTTTTTGACGGTTTTCCATAAGGTATTTTATTGGGAGCAGTGGTTTCGAAAGCGGGGGTTCCGGCATTTCACTATGTTCATCTGCACCAGCATCATTTAAACTATGTATATTCCTTAAAAAATTGCCAATTTTTCAATCTGTGCGATAATAGAAATGATTTCACAAAATTAAGGAAAAAAACATGGCGAAAAAGCAGATTGAACGTAAACCTTTTGAGTTTCTTAAGGAATACAAGGGACGGATTTTTAACGGGGAATGGCCTACTTTGCCTGAACTGTTCACAATCACCACAGAACGACACGGAGACAGAAATTGTTTTACCGATTTTGAAGGACCAGGTGGGTCGCGCAATACACTTACTTACAGGCAGGCATACGAAAAAATCGTAAAGCTTTCAATCTGGATGAATGACAACGGCGTTAAAAAAGGCGACATTGTTGCTGTAAGCGGAAAGAACGCTCCGGAATGGACAGTGGTTTACCTTGCGGCCCTTTTCGCTGGTGCCACAATTACTCCGCTGGATTATGCGCTTCATAATTCAGAAACCGAAAATCTTTTGGATGCGGCTAAGCCAAAGCTTTTTTTTGTAGATAGTGAAAAGTACGAATATTTTGCAGCCAAAAAGGGCGAATCATACAAAACATATTCTTTGAGTCCAAAATATGCAGACACTTATGCCTATAACCTTGAACCAAAAGCCGGCTCTACGCTGAACAAAAATAAGGTTCAGGAAGACGATGTTGCGGCAATCCTTTTTACTTCTGGAACAACTGGTACACCAAAGGGCGTAATGCTCACCCATAAAAATCTTGTGAGCGATGCTTTTATAGCCCAGACCTGCCTTGATATTTATCCAACTGATGTATTTTATGCGATTTTGCCGATTCACCACGCATATACAATGCTGGCAGTTTTCATTATCACAATTTCTACAGGGGCAGAGCTTGTCTTCGGAAAATCAATGGCCGTTACCCGCCTGATGAAAGAACTTAAAGAAGGCCGCATTACAATGCTTTTGGGCGTTCCTCTGCTTTTCAACAAGCTTCTGGACGGCATCCTTAAAGGAATCAAAGCAAAAGGACCTTTCGTAAACGGCCTTATGCACATGCTCATGGGACTTTCTTATCTGATTAAGAAAATCACCGGCAAAAATATCGGTAAAAAACTATTCAAGGCCGTTCTTGAAAAAGCAAGCATTTCCACACTGCGCGTTGCAATCTGCGGTGGCGGACCTCTGGCTGCAAGCGTATTCAAAACTTACAACGAACTGGGCTTAGACTTTATCCAGGGCTACGGATTAACTGAAACTTCTCCAATCATCACCCTGAACCCTATCGAAAACTTCAAGATTGAAAGCGTAGGCCGCTACTTCTACCCTTACATGGAAATGAAGATTCTCGATCCAGATGAAAAAGGAATCGGTGAAGTATGTTGTAAAGGTCCAATGGTAATGAAAGGCTATTACAACATGCCTGAAGAAACAGCAAAAGTATTTACAGAAGACGGCTGGTTCAAAACAGGGGACTTAGGCTGGCTGGACAGTGAAGGCTACCTGATGCTCTGTGGACGGGCTAAAAACATGATTGTTACAGCCGGCGGAAAAAACGTTTATCCGGAAGAAATTGAAAACGCCTTCCAGCTTGAATACGACATTGAACAGATTACAGTTCAGGGATTCATTGCGGATGCAGCTTTGAATTCAGAAGAAATTGAAGCGCTTATTTACCCGGCAGACTGCTGCTACGAAAAATGTGGTTGTGCCGGTAAGCGCGGAGAAGCGGATGCTGATGCAAAAGTTCTGGTCCATGTTGAAGAAATTGTTTCAAAAATAAACAAAGGCCTGCAGCCGTATGCCCGAATTACAAAAATTACAATTCTTGAACAACCACTGGAAATGACAACAACTAAAAAAGTAAAAAGAATTTATAAAAAATAAAAAAAACAAGAGCCTGATGAAAACACAGGCTCTTGTTTTTTAGATAAATTATAACTTTTAATGCATTGACGCAAACAGAAACTATTTGTTTTTGTCCACAAAAAACTTTTACTTTAGCATCGAAACCACCGTAATGCAAACTTATTGGACAGCCCCTTTGGGTCAATATTTTAGTGTGCGATGCCTTTGATTTCTGACAAAGTTTTGATTCCTTTGCGTTTCATGTAGGCTTCGATGCCGTCGATACATTCAAGCATTGTAAGTGGGTTTGCAAAGGTACTTGTTCCTACTTCAACAAGGTCGGCACCAGCCATAACGAATTCAATTACGTCTGACCATGTGGCAATGCCGCCGATAGCGATGATTGGAACCCGCTTATCTTCTGGCAGGCTCTGGATTGTTTCGTAAAGCTCGTAAATAAGGCGAACTGCGATAGGACGAACGGCTGGGCCTCCAAAGCCGGCTTTGATTTTGTCGAATACAGGGCGGCCAGTTTCTACGTCGATTGCAACACCCTGGAATGAATTACAAAGGCTGATTGCATCGGCACCGGCTTCTATGCAGGAAAGGGCAACTTTTGCAAGTTCTGGCGACTGAGGAGTAAGCTTTACCCACAATGGCTTTTTTGTTACTGCGCGAACGGCTGCAACAACTGAATTTGCAGAACTGCAGCTCTTACCGAATGCTGCACCGCCGGCACTTACGTTTGGACAAGAGATGTTCAGTTCGATTACAGGAACGTCTGTTTTTTCAAGAAGCTTTGCCCCTTCCACATAAGTTTCAAGGCTTGAGCCAGAAAGGTTTGCGATTGCAACTGGCTTAAGTGCCATCATTTCTGGAAGTTCTTTTTCGATGAAGTGTGGGATTCCAGGATTCTGAAGTCCTATTGAATTCATAAGTCCGCTTGGTGTTTCCCAAATGCGGATGCCGTCGTTTCCGGCTTTCTTTTCAAGGGTAAGACCTTTTGAAGCGATGCCGCCAAGTCGGTTTACGTCAAAGATTGGTGCGTATTCTGTTCCAAAGCCGAAAGCGCCTGAAGAGCCGATAAGAGGATTCTGGAATTTTACTCCTGCAACTGTAACGCTAAGGTCTGGGGCGGCTTCTGGTTCGCGGCGTGGAATGCGGCCTGGTTCTGGTTTTGGGAAGGAAAGAATTTTTGAGTCAAAAACCGGGCCGTCTTTACAGCAGCGGAGGTTTCCTTCTGTTGTTGGAATTACACAGCCAAGACAAACGCCTACGCCACAAGCCATGCGGGCTTCCATGCTGAGCCAGCACTGAACGCCGGCTTCTTCGCTGACAGTCTTTATGTAATTGAGCATTGGAGCAGGTCCACAGGCGTAAACGGCAGAATATCCGGCGGATTTGATTTTTGCGGTGTCGATTGCAGCTGTAACCATGCCCTTTACACCAACGCTTCCGTCATCTGTTGTGACTGTAAGATTTTCTGGTTTGATGTTTTCAAGACCGTATGAACCGCTTTTGAACGATGCGATAAAGTCATAAGTTTTTTCTGGTAGAGATTCTGCAAAGCCGGCTACTGGTGCAACGCCGATTCCGCCGCCTATAATAAGAACTTTTGTGGAAGTTGCGCCGTTTGAAACAGCTGGGCGTGGGAAAACATTTCCCAAAGGACCAAGAATCTGCACTTTGTCGTCTGCTTCCAGGTCGCAAAGTTCTTTTGTTCCTTTTCCTTTAAGAAGGATAAGAAAAGTTGTTTCTACGCCATGAGGAGTTTCATCTGCATGAAAAACGCTGATTGGGCGGGCAAGAAGCTGCTGACTTTTTACTGAACGAAGCATGAAAAACTGTCCCGGTACAGGCATACGGGCATTTTCGCCAGTAGTTTCAATTTTAAGGCAGTAAACCGAACCTTCTGGTTTTGCGCCGTCTACAGATGCGCATAAAGTTACGTTTCCTGTTGTAAATACCGGGTATGGGATTCCGTTGCAGTCAGTAATTGGTGTCATAGTGAATATTCTCCTGAAAGGCAAAGTGATTTTTGAGTTTTTTTCGTACATTATGATAACTTAATATTAAAAAAAGTTTAACTAGAAGAGGAAGATGTAAAAAGTTTTGTGTGGCAGTGATGCTGGTTACTGCTTGTGAAGTAATATCCGCAAAATCAAATAAATTTGATTCAAAATATTTTATTAAAAGTGAACCTTGTGCATGGTGGTGGAGTGATGGGTGTTGTTTTACTTGCAACAGGATTATTCGTCTATAAATGGAAATCATTGAAGCTTGACAATCCCCTTTTTTAATTATTAGCAATTCGCTATATTTTATCTATGATTACAACGACTAACAGAACGGCATTTTCTTTTGAAGTTTTTCCTCCAAAGAAAACAATGAATATTGAAACGGTTTACAACACATTAAGTGATTTGAGCGATATTAAACCAGATTTTATCAGTGTGACCTATGGCGCAGGCGGAAGCGAAAATTGCGACAACACTGTAACTATTGCGAAACGAATTAAAGACGTATGTGGTGTAGAAAGTGCAGTTCACATGCCTTGTATAAACATGACAAAAGCGGATGCACAATTTGTTCTGGAACAGTTTCAGGCTGCCGGCATTGAAAATATTCTTGCACTGCGCGGTGATCGCGTGGAAGGTCGTGATCCTGTGAATGATTTTCTTCATGCCAGCGATCTTGTGAGTTTTATACGTGAATTTAACGAAAAGCGTACAGATGGAAAGCGTTTTAAGATTATGGGCGCATGTTACCCAGAAGCACATCCAGCTTCTGCGAATATTGTTGAAGATATTCAGAATCTTAAAAAGAAGGTTGATGCCGGTGCAGAACACCTTTTGAGTCAGCTTTTCTTTGATAATGAGCGTTTTTATGCTTTTCTTGAACGCTGTCAGATTCTTGGAATCAATGTTCCAATCGAAGCAGGTATTATGCCAGCTACAAACAAGAAGTCAATTGAACGAATGGTAAGCATGACAAATGCAGTTCTTCCAAAAAAATTTGTTCGCATGATGGAACGTTATGGCGATGAACCTGAAGCAATTCGTGATGCCGGCATTGCCTATGCGGTAGACCAGATTGCAGACCTTGTTACAAATGGTGTTGATGGAGTTCATCTTTACACAATGAACAATCCGTTTGTTGCAAAACAGATAAATATAGCAACAAGAAGTCTGTTTACTGCTGCCCCAATCAAAAAGGAATTGAAATAACGGGCATTGGTGAAACGCAGAAAGCAAATTGCCGGAGATGCTAAATGCAGTTTATAAAGGGGCTGTTCCTCATTTTTATGAGTGGAATGGCTCCTTTCTTATTTTAAAGAATAATTGCCGTTATAAAAAAATGCCTATATAATAAAGTATTCTAAATGTTTAGTAGGTAGTTTTATGGCATCCCTTTCAAAAGATCAGGTGCTTCCTGAAATTGCAAAAAGATTAAACGAACTTTACGAAAAAAAAATCCATTTGGAAGAGGCTTTGAAGTCAGCGCCTGAAGGAAATTTGCGAACAGCAAAAAAAGGGAAGGCTTTTCAGTTTTATCTTATTACAGAAAAAGCTGACTCAAAGGGAAAATACCTTTCATTAAAAAATCCTGTAGAAAAAGAGCTGGTGAAAAAGCTGGCCCAGCGTGATTATGATAAAAAGGCGCTGCGGCAAATTGAAGATGATATTCGAACTTTAGAAAAGGTTAGTCATTCATACAAACCTGATGAATTGGAACAAATCTTTTTGCAATTGAATGAAGGGCGAAAGTCTTTTGTTCATCCTTTGCGTTTACCAGATGATGATTTTGCATTGCGCTGGCAGGCTGTAAAGTACAAGCGGCTTGATTTTGATGAAGGAACCGCTTTTTTTATGACGGCAAAAGGGGAAAAAGTTCGCTCTGAAGCAGAAATGAACATTGCAGATGCCTTGGACCGGAACAATGTGCCATATCATTATGAATTTCCGTTCAATTTAAAAACATTGGGAAAAATATATACAAATTTTATTTGTCTTAACCGTCGCACCGGAAAAGAATTCATTTGGGAACATTTTGGGCAGATGGATGATCCTTCGCAAGCTGCAAAATCTGTAGACAGATTGCAGGGATTTCAGATGTGCGGGATGTTTTCTGGGGAAAAACTTATAGTAACCATGGAAACTTCTGAAAAAAAATTAAGCAAGGAATTAGTGGAAAGGCTGATACAGAAATATCTGCTCTAGTCGATTCCTAAAAAATAATTGTGGGCGGCAAAAATCCGCTCAAAAGAGGAAAATATATGTTTGAAAAGTTGGTTCCAGGCCAAGAAATTGAATCTACAGTTGTAGCAATCAATGGAGATACTATTTTCATTGATATGAGTGCAAAAAGCGAAGGCGTAATTGCAAGCGCAGAATTCGCTGATGCAAATGGAAATCTGTCTGTGAAGGAAGGAGACAAAATCAAAGCCTATTTTATAGGTGAAAAAAATGGAGAAATGCGTTTTACCACAAAAATTGCTGGTGATGCAGCAGATGATTCCATGCTTGAGAATGCATTCAAAAATCACATTCCTGTAGAAGGTCATGTTGAAAAAGAAATAAAAGGTGGTTTTGAAGTAACGATTGGTGGAAAGCGCTCATTCTGCCCTTATTCGCAGATGGGATTCAGACAGAAAGAAGAACCTGCATATTATGTTGGTCGCACACTTTCGTTCATTATTTCAGAATACAAAGAAGGTGGAAAAAACATTCTTGTATCAAATAGAAAGGTAATGGAAGCGGAATATCAGGATCAGCTTTCTGGTTTGAGCTCAAAGATTACGGTTGGTTCTGTTGTTACAGGAACAGTAAAAGAAATTGCAAGCTTTGGTGCGTTCATTGATATTGATGGATTTCAGGCTTTGATTCCAATTTCAGAAATCGGATATGAAAGAGTTTCAGATGTTCACGATGTTCTTTCGGTTGGCGATGAAGTTACAGGAAAAGTAATCAACGCAGATTGGAGTCGTGAAAGGGTTTCTGTAAGTCTTAAGGCTTTGAAAAAAAGTCCATGGGATGCAGCTGCAGAAAGAATAAAGGAAGGAGACAAAATCGACGGCACAATTTCCAAAGTTGCAGATTTTGGATTTTTTGTTCAGCTTGAACCAGGAATTGATGGTCTTGTTCACGTTTCAACTCTTGAAGATGTGGATCGCAACACAAACCTCAAGAAGGTTTATAAAATTGGTCAGAAATTCTCTGTTGTGGTAAAGAGCATTGATGCAGCGTCAAAGCGTATTTCTTTGATTCCTGCGACAACTACAGAACAGGACGCAATTGCAGCTTCATATCTGGGAAGTCAGGATGATGATGGAGATACTTATAATCCATTTGCAGCTTTATTAAAGAAATAGCAAAAACCTTATCCGTCCAGGGAATATTTCTCTGGACACAATATTGGGGGAAAAATGAAAAAAAAGATTGCATTGCTTGTTTTGAGCGCTGCGTTTGTTGTAAATGCAGCTGCTCTTACAAAAGTGAAATTAGCTAATGGCATAGTTCTTGAATTCGAAGGCTGCCAGGATGGTTCTGTTCGCTTTGAAGCAAAAGGAAAAAAAGCTCGCGAACCAATGAATGCTGTTGAATTAAAAAAAACAGCAGCAAAGGAAAACTTTATTGCTGCTTCAAAAAACACTTATGTATGGGGCGATTACCAGGTTGATGTAGGCGATGAAGGATATGCGTTTTCGTTTAAAGGCGAAAAGATTTACTCATCAACTTTTAAAGATGACGGCAAACTTCTTAAAGAATTGCGAAATTGGGAAAAAGCAGATGAATTTTATGGATTTGGTGAAGCCAGCCGTTCTGTAAGCCTTAGAAATCAGTCGCTTACAATTTATAACGAATCGAAATATGGCGACCATGCCTATGTTTTCGTCCCTTTTTATGTGACAAACAAGAATACAGCAGTTTATTACAATGCAAATGGAAAAGATAAAATCTATTTCCAGAATGGCAAAGATGCTCAGCTTTACAGAAGCGAATACCATCGTATTGAATGTTTTGTTCGTCAGGATTCGTCAATGAAGGAAAGCATTCAGAAATTCTATGCAGAAACGGAAACTTGCTGCATGTTGCCAAAATGGGCTTACGGTTATATCCAGTCGAAATATGGCTATAAGTCGGCACAGGAAGTTGTGGAACTTGTAGATTCTTTCAAAGAAAGAAATATTCCCCTTTCTGCCGTAGTTTTGGATTTATATTGGTTCGAAAAAATGGGCGATATTTCATGGACAGCAAAGGATTTTGCTGATTACAAGGAAATGGATGCTCACATGGAAGAAAATGGCGTAAAGCTAGTTACAATCACAGAACCATTCTTTACAACAGCAAGCGTGAATTTTGATGAATTGATGTCAAAAGATCTTTTGTGCAAGAATCAGAAAGGTAAGGTTGCATTGTGGCATGACTGGTGGTGTATTGGAGCCAGGGATGCTGGCATTTTTAATCCATTGGGAAAGAATGCTGCAAGCTTTATGGGTGATAAATATTCTTCCATGCTTGATAGTGGAATCGAAGGTTTCTGGACAGATCTAGGAGAGCCAGAAAAAGTTCCAGCGGATTTGAAATACGGAAAATATGCGGAACAGGATTTCCACAACTATTACAATTATTATTGGTCAAAAGCATTATATGAAGGCGTTCATGCAAAATACCCGAATCGCCGCCTTTTCATAATGAGCCGTTCTGCTACAACAGGAAGCGGAAAGTTCAATGTTTCTGTATGGTCAGGAGATGCAAGTGTTAGCTGGCCTTCACTTTCGAATCAGATGGCTTATGGCTTGAATGCAGGAATTTCTGGACTTCCATATTGGGGAAGCGATGTAGGCGGCTTTGTTCAGCCAGAATCACCAGAAGAGCTTTATATCCGATGGCAGCAGTTTGGTGCTTTTACACCTATATATCGTGCACATGGAACTGGACCACGTGAACCTTATGCATTCAGCCCTAAAGCTGAAAAAATTGTTTCCGATTTGATTCGTATGCGAGCCCAGCTTTTGCCATATATTTATTCAACTGCTCGCCAGACAATGAATGGCATTCCAATGATGCGACCTATGTTTTTTGAGGATGAAGCAACTCCCCAGAAATTTATCAACAGCCAGTATATGTTTGGCGATTCAATTCTGGTAGCTCCAATTGTAAGGGAGCTTGTGGCAGAAAGTGAAAGAACATTCTATTTGCCAAAAGGAAACTGGTTCAATTTCTATTCAAATGAGAAAGTCGCAGGCGGAACAGAATTGACGGTAAAGTCAAAATTGGAAAACATTCCGATTTATGTTAAGGAAGGCGCTATAATTCCAAGAGCTGTTGATGGCAAGACTGAGCTTTTTGTTGCCATTGATAATTCAAGTTCTGTAAATAACACGTTCACTTTATATGATGATGACGGAGAAACAGAAGAATACAAGACTGGAAAATATGGTGAAATTGAAATGAAGCTGGAAGGTCGTACTTTGAAAGCTTTAGTAAAAGGCGATTTAAGTTTTATTCCAAACAATTATGAGATTGTTCTGCCATCAGGAAAAAAGAAGTCTGCAACTCTTGAGGAATTGAAGGCTGGCATCCAGCTTTAAAATCAAGCTCAAGATTAAACAAGGCCGGAAACCTGTAAAAATTGCGTTTTGCAGGTTTCCTAAAAAAAAAGGTTTCCTAAAAAAAAGCTGCCCATCAAAGTTCAGAAGCTATAAAAATCTGGCAAGTTCGTTAAGATTCTGCCTGAAACATTTATAACTGTAAACGCTGAACCTGATTGGCAGCTTTTTTTATGAGCAAAACTTAGTTTTCAAGCAAAAGATCGTTGTCTTTGATCCAGCCGATTTTTCTGAAAACTTTGCCAAATACGTAGCAAAGGACGCCAGGAAGAATAAAGCTTGTCATTAAAAGGCCAAACCAATCGAAGAAACCTGGGTTTTTTGCAAGTTTTTGTTCGGTAGTTTTTTCTTCTGTTGGAGCAGTAGTTTCTGCCTGAATAGCTGCGTTTTCGGCTGTTGCTGATTCAGTATTTACTGAAAGGGCAGAGTTATTAGATTCAACTGTATTTGTAGTTGCATCATCAGATGTCTGAACAGCTGCATTGTTTTCTTCTTTCTTTTCTGCCCATGCAACGGCCTGTTTGCTAGGGCTGTACCAGCCAGTTACAACTCCAATCTGTCCTACAAGTCCGCAAGTTCCCATACCAGAAGAAACAGCGGCGCCGTTCATTTCCATTTTAAATACGCATGTTGAAAAAGGTCCTGTAATTGCACTTACAAGGATTGGAACGATCCAGACTTTTGGGTTTTTTATGATGTTTGGCATTTGAAGCATTGAAGTACCAAGTCCCTGGCTCAAAAGCCCACCCCAACGGTTTTCCTTAAAGCTCAAAACGGCAAAGCCAACCATCTGTGCGCAGCATCCTGCAACCGCAGCACCGCCAGCTAATCCTGTAAGTCCAAGAGCGGCACAAATTGCTGCAGAAGAGATTGGAAGAGTAAGGGCAATACCAACAACAACAC
>SAMEA3663293__coassemble_329_pt1 | contig 10881 bp, 9 predicted proteins | sample SAMEA3663293__metabat2_low_PE_021 | metagenome-assembled genome bin SAMEA3663293 (sample SAMEA3663293) | pig gut metagenome | biome: pig gut; feature: pig-associated habitat; material: faeces | place: China | collected 2013
GCCTGAACTGTTTCATTCTTGAAACAAAAAGTTCCGTATTCTGAGGATCCACCTTTCCAAGCGCTTCGATAAGCTTTGGAATATAAAGGCTTTTCATTGTATCCACATCTTTTTTGAGCGACTCAAGAAGCTGATGACCTGGCGTACCGCGTTTGAAAGTCGTATACAAAAGACGGAAAACCGAGTTTTTAAGGAACAGATAACCGTCAAGTGTTGCCGTTACTGCCGGTGAAGTCACAAGAATTCCCTGAGGAGACTGAAGGAACATATCCAAAATTATCTGATGAGTTCCAGCCCCCAGGTCCAAAATCAGAAAGTCTGCATCCAGACTATGAAAATTGCGAACAAGCTTAGCTTTTTGCGCAGCTTTCAAGGTCGTAAGCCCCGGAATCTGACTATCGCCAGCTATAAAGCTGACATTGTCATATTCTGTTGGCTCAATAATATCCTTGAACGGAGTTTTATCCGTCAGATATGTACCGATACTGTTTCTTTTTACATTATGGCCAAGAGCCAAATGAAGATTCGAAGCACCAAGATCAAGGTCGGCAAGCACAACTTTTTTACCTGCTTGTCCAAGAGCTATGGCAAGATTTGCAGAAAGCAGGCTTTTTCCAACTCCGCCTTTTCCGCTGGCAATAGGAACAATTTGCATATTTTCAGTATACCATAAGTAAGGACATTTGCAAAATATTGATATTTTCAACTCATTGCCATAAAATATTTCATCATGAAAAAGATAGACTTTAAGAGAATCCTGAAAATAACAATAAATACTACAGCCGTTGCTTTTGTGGCGTTTTTTGCTTCACAATGTTTTGCACAGTCAAATTCCGGCGAGCGAAACTCCAGCTCACTTTTCTATAAACGCCGCATTTCCACAATCATGGATTATGTGCATGAAAACTACGTTGACGAAGTAGACCAGAAGATTCTTTACGAAGGAGCCGTCAAGGGACTTATGAACTCCCTTAATGATCCATACACCACATATCTTGACACGGAAGTAATGCGTGACCTTACCGATACCACAAGCGGAAAATTCGGCGGCGTCGGGCTTTCTATTTCAAAACCAAACGAATCCACAGCAGACAAACCTGCATACGTCGAAGTGGCTTCTCCTATCGAAGATTCCCCTGGAGCCAAGGCTGGAATCTCAACAGGCGATAAGATCACGGAAATCGACGGCTTGCCAACCGAAAGTATGACCATGCAGGATGTACTGAATCATCTTCGCGGCGATGTGGGAACAGATGTAGAAGTTACGATTCTGAGGGGAAAAAACACAAGATGGTCCACTACCCTTACACGAGCATTAATTGAAGTTCCGACAATAAAAAGCGGAATGATTGGAAAAATCGGGTACATGAGAATAATCCAGTTTACCCCAGACACTCCTGACAGAGCCAGAGAAGCAATTGCATCCTTCGAAAACGCCGGCTACACAAGCCTTATCATAGATCTTCGTGACAATCCTGGCGGACTCATTTCCAGCGTTTCTACACTGGCAGATTTCTTTATCGACGAAGGACCTATAGTTTCCACCAAAAGCCGCGATCCAAAAAACTGCACTTCATTCAATGCAACTCCTTCAGCCACAATCGTAAGGGAAAAACCTATCGTTGTGCTCATAAACCGCGGATCAGCAAGCGCTTCGGAAATTCTTTCTGGAGCATTGAAGGACAATCATCTTGCTTACCTTGTAGGCCAAAGAACCTACGGAAAAGGCTCCGTTCAGCAGGTAATCCCATTTTCCGAAGATGAGGGCATCAAGATAACTGTCGCAAGATATTACACTCCAAGCGACACGAACATCGACAAAGTTGGCATTCCTCCTGATGAAGAAATTGCATATCCAAATCTGACAGAAGAAGAGGAAAAAAGCTTTTCTCAAATGATGAAAGACAGCGCAATCGACAAAATTGTCGATGAAACCCCGGACATGTCAGAAGCCCAGATTACTGATGCAGCAGACCAGCTTTACGGCAAATACAAGCTCGACAAACGCCTTTTAAGAAGACTTATCCGCATTCATGCAAACAAAACAAAACCCACTGCTCTTTTTGACCTGGACTACGACATCCAGCTAAAAAGAGCCATAGAAATCATCAACACAACAAGTGATTTCCAGAACCTTGTGCATTCAACCAAAACGCTGAAAGAACTTCAGCAGGAAGCAGAAGAAAACAAAGCCAAAGAAGAAAAGGCTTCTGCAAAATGAGGCAATTCCTTTCCCAATCCTATCCAGACAGAAAAGGATTGATCTTCATAACAGGAAAAGACTTCCGCTACATGCGCCAGGTTTTAAGGACAAAACCAGGCGACATGGTTAGCATCCGTCTTCCGGACGGAACCTTACAAAACACAACTGTTGCCCAAATTTCCGAAGAAACCAGGACGTTGACGCTGCAAGTTTGCAGTTCAAAGTGCAGTTTGACTGAAAAACCTGAAAGCAGCGAAAAACACTGCGTTTCCGCAGCCCAAATCAGCGCAAATCTGAATGCAACCGAATATTGGCTTTTCCAGTTCATTGCAAAACCTGCAAAGATGGAGCAAATCATAAGGCAAGCCGTAGAATGTGGCGTAAGCTGCATTGTTCCCATTGAAGGAGCTTTTTCCCAAAAACAGAACATCCAGGCGATGAACAGCACAAAAGGTCAGCGAATAGAACGAATCATCAAGGAAGCACGGCAGCAAAGCGGTTCCCCAATAGACACGAAAGTCCTGCCGCCAATGTCACTGAAAGACGCCTGTCTGTTGTGGAAGGATGCCGTTCAAACAAAGCCAAACAACGCCGCTATCGCCCTTTGGGAAAGAACAGAAAAATCCCAGCCAATACATCGTATCATCGGTCAAAAAAACGTGGAAATGGCGGTTATTGCGGCTGGCTGCGAAGGCGGCATAAGCAGCGATGAAATCGAAATCATGAGCGAATATGGTTTTGTTCCCGTTCATTTTGCCGTAAATATATTAAGATGCGAGACTGCAGCACTTTACGGAATAGCAGCAGTCCAATCAGCGATTCTGGAGAATAAATCATGGGTATACAGAGAATAGTTGTAGCCGGAGTTCCAATGCATGTACTTCCAAGGGAAGATATCGAAATGGAAATCCTTGAACTGCTTGCAAAACCGGGAACAAAACAAATCGTCTTCCTTTCAGTGTGGGGATTTTTGAGAGCCCGCCACAAAGGTGATTTTCGCAACTGTGTCCTGAACGCAGACCTTGTGCTTCCAATATCAAAAAGCCTTATAAAAGCAGCATTATTCCTCAAAAGACCTGTTCCCGTTCGCTACAATCCGTTCAGCATCGTAATCGAATTTCTTTCGATTCTGGACTCCCATTTCAAATCCATTTACCTGCTTGGATCCAGAAACCAAACCCTGCATACAGCCGAGCGCAATGTTCGCGACACATTTCCTTCGCTTAAAATTCTTGGAAGATATCAGGGATATTATCCGAAGAACGCAGAAGGAAACATCATTCAGGCCATCTACAAAGCTTCCCCGGCAATGGTTCTTATAAGCGACGGCATAAAAGAAAAAGACACCTGGGTTTACCGCCGGCGCAACCAATTCTCATCAAGCATCTTCCTTTATTACAAGGACTGTTTTGGAATCTTTTCAAAACGAATCCACCGGGTCAGCGAAAAAACTTTCGATCGGGGACATGAAATCTGGCATGCAATTCTACGCAACCCGTTAAAGATTTTCCTTGTATTTCCATTCATCCACTTTCTTTTTATTTTGCTTTTCAACAGATTGTTTAAAAAATAATAATTTGTTAGAGTAAATCAAAATGATGATCTGGGAGAGGAATCATTTTGATTATAAAAAGTAGTTTATCCGTCTTTTCTGAACGAGAAGACATCCAAAACCTCTGCCGCACCGCAGTAGGTACCCAATTCAACCTGTTTGCACAAAACAGGTCGATAATCGCAAAGAAAACGTCTGCTCCTGTAATTTTCAAACGCCCGGTAGTTTTTGATTGCAGCGCATTCATTGAAAGCCAGCCATTGTTGGAAAACATCGATTCGTTCATGGAACTGATAAGCCAGGGATTGTTCATAATCCCTGAAAATTTCAGCGACTCCATACTGAACAAAATCTTGTCATACAACAAACAAATCATTCGCCTGCCATGCGACCCGGAAATAGTCAGGCAAACAATCTTTGACTTTGCGAAAGCCAGCCGATTAACCCACGCAAACCTAGTCCCTATACAGCAAACAATACCAGATGCCCTCAGATGCTTCATCGGAAGCTCATGGCAGTCAGATTTTCTAAGAACACAAATCATTGAAGCCAGTCAGGGAAACAGGCCCATACTGCTTGAAGGGGAAACGGGGACTGGGAAAACAATGCTTGCAAAGGTAATTCACAAGATTTCGCCGCAGAACAACGGGCCATTCAGACAATTCAACGTGGCAAACTTTCATGACGAACTTTTTTCATCGCTATTATTCGGGTCCACAAAAAGCGCATATACCGGTGCAGAAAAATCACAGGGATTACTGAAAGAACTGGACGGCGGTATGTTCTTTCTTGACGAAATCGAAAGCATGAGCATTCAGGTTCAGACAGGGCTTTTGACCTTTCTGGATGACGGGATGTTCTATAACATGGGAAGCACAACGGAACAGAAAAGCAGTGTCAGAATTGTATGCGCCACAAATGAAAGCGCAGAAAAACTAATGAAGGAAAAACGGCTCCGTCTGGATTTCTACAACAGGATTGCAGGAAGCGTAATTCGCATTCCTCCACTAAGAGAAAGGCCCCAGGACATAATCGACATGGCAATGCATTTTTTGGAAAAGCAACAGCGTTCCGGAGAATTCACGGAAGAAACATTGGACTATCTTTCAAAACAGGAGTGGAAGGGAAACACAAGAGAATTGCTCAAATGTCTGGAAAAGACACTTGAATGCAACCCCCATAACAATTCCATAAAACCGATGGATCTAGTCTTTTGATTTTGAGGCCAGCCCTGCAGCTTTGCTGAAGATTTTTTCGATATATTGGGCTTCACTTTCCGAAAGGGAAGCCCTGGAAAGCAAACTTTGCCAGAATCGTTCCATATCAGGACGGCCGGTAACCTTAAAGAACCCGATTTTCTGAAGGTTATCGGCTATGATATGAACGGTTTTGTCGATACGCTCCAACGACAAAGGGGTATATCCTGTAAGGTAACTGTTTTTTTCCCTGAAAAGATGATAGCAAATGATTTGAACTGCATGTGAAAGATTCAGGGATCCAAAATCAGAACTGGATGGAATCGTAACCCCAACAGGACAATGCTCAAGTTGCTCATCCGTAAGTCCGGTCCGTTCGTTTCCAAAGACAACAGCAACTTTAGCACCATTATCATCACTTCCGTCTCCAGAGGCAACGCCTGCGGTTTTTGCAAATTCTTCAGGAAGGAGCAGCTTGCCTTTTCGCTTTTTTCCTCTGCGTCTTGTAGTTCCTGCAGCAACAGAACAATCAGAAACAGCATCTGCTAAAGTATCAAAGAACTCTGCATTATCAAAGATATAAGCTGCATGGATGGCCAGAACATGAACTTTGTCCACATCATAATTTTCTCGTTTTCCGACGATTCTCAGATGAGTAATATCATTGTTTGCCATAGCCCTGCAGGCAGATCCGATGTTCCTGCATTCGTCAGGATGATCCAAAATCACATATATTTTATTCAAGTCCATAAAAAAAGTATATCAATCACCAAAAAAAAGTAAAGAAACTATAAAAAAACACGAAGAGTTGTTATTCTTAATTTGACCATATAACAAAATTATAGTAATATTAGCTGATACGCTTTATAGTTTTAAAAATGCGGAGTTTGATTATATGAACACAAATAATAATAATATAGTCCCAAGCTTTGATGACGATCGCGATGAAAGCCTAAAGATTTCACTTGAAAAGGTAGACTCAGTTCCAAACGGAGTTTTAGTTTATCTGAATGGCTACATCGATACCTACAATTCAAACTTTTTCCAGAAAAAAATCACCAAAGTTATCGAAACAGGTTTTATAAACATCATCTTCAACTGTTCGGCATTGAACTACGTTTCGTCAACCGGTATCGGTTCATTCACATCCTTCCTTAAAATGCTTAGACCTAAGGGAGGCGATATCGTTCTTCTTGAAATACAGCCAAAGGTTTATGAAGTATTCCAGCTTTTGGGATTTTCTCAGTTCTTCAACATCAAGGATTCAGTCGAAGATGCTATAGCTTTCTTCAAAAACGGTGCACCTGTTGTAGAAAGTGTATTCCCAAAAGTATTCGCTTGCCCGGTATGCAACAAACACCTTCGCGCAACCCGTGCTGGAAGATTCCGCTGTTCGGAATGCAAATCAATCATTGCAATTGATGAGAAAGGTCAGGTTTCTTTAGGCTAAAACATTCTTGTATATCATGACAATTCAAACAAAAACCTGAATCGTCATAACCAATAAAAGGGGCTGTCCAATAAGTAATGAGTGTAATGCTCATTGAGCCCTTCGACAGGCTCAGGAACCACTCGTCGAAATGACTGCTACACTAAATGTGGTGGTTTCGATAAACTCAACCACCGTAATGCAAACTTATTGGGGCAGCCTCTTTTATTTTAAACCACTCAGATTATCAAAAAAAACAATCCCAACATGCTGTTCTTTTCTTCACTTTTTCCCCACTAACAAGAAAAAAAATACACCAGTTGTGCACATTTTTTCATCCTGAATCACTCATTTCCCACAAGTTATCCACATTTTTTGAAACATTTTGAAACTTCCTGTTTTCCTGTATATCCAGAATGACAAAAATCTGATTTAAATCAATTATTATTTTCTTATAATACAAAGAAATAAAAAATGAACAAATATATAGTGCAATTTTAAAATCCACTATTCAAATGTTTTTACACTAAAAAAAGTTATCCACAAATAAATCACATTTTTACACACAAAAAAAAACAATCCACTGCATTAATTGTCCAAAATCAAAATCCTTTATAAAATCATTCAAACCAACGCATAATGGAGTCTTCAATGAAAAAACAAAATGAATTCAACTTTTGTCCAATATGCAGAAGCGACAATATTTCTTACCTGGATAACAGAAAATGGAAATGCGCTGAATGCGGCTACACACTTTACAACAACGTTGCCTGTGCAGTTGGAATCATTCTTTACGATGACGAAGACAACATCCTGCTGGAAGTTCGCGCAAAGCAGCCCAGGAAAGGTTTCCTGGCGTTACCAGGAGGGTTCTGCGACCAGGATGAAACTGCCGAACATGCCGTAATAAGGGAATGCCAGGAAGAAACCGGATTTACCCCAAAACAAGCAACTTATCTATGTTCGTTTCCAAATAATTACGAATACAAAGGGGTCCTGTACAAAACCTGCGATCTTTTCTTTACTGCTAAACTCGGCTCCAATGACAAAAATGAAACAGATCAAACAGCATCAATTGAAAAACTCATCAAAAGCTTACACAACCAGAAATCGGAAGTTTCATCTTTTGTAGCCTGCAAGGTCAAAAGCCAGTCAGATGTGGATTCTTTGCCATTGGCATTCGAGTCTGCAAAAAAAACTTTAAGTCTTTGGCTCAAAAGCAAATCAAACCAATAAAAAGGAGATGTTCCGGCTTTACGGCAACAAACAAACTATTATGGAAAACAAAATCATAATCGCAATTGCCAGCGGCATATTATATCTGGCTATCATCCTGTCAATTCCATTCAGAAGAAAGGCAGGATTGAAAAAAGCCGGCGAACTCATTGCCCGTCTACCAAAATCAAAAGCCGCAAATGACTATCTGATCATGACGGTATGCGCCAGTCTGATTGGACTTTGCGCCTTCAAATCCTTTGGCTTAATGATGAATCTGGTTGTAGCCGGTTGCGCTCTTATGGGAACGTTCATTTCCACAAAAGAACTTTCTTTCCTTGGGCACGAAGGACTTTACAAAAACTGCATAATCGCAAACTCCGCCGTCCTTCCTGTAAAAGAGATTGCTGCCATTCCTGAAATCCATGCTTCAGAAAGCGACAAAGAATATTTTGACAAAACTTCTCTAATAATAAAAAAACTCAATGGCAACATCCAAAGTTTTCTCTTCCATAGCCATGAAGAAAAGCTGGAATTTATCAGCAAAATCCTGGAGCTAAGGTCCGACCTGAAAAAAAAATAAAATTCCAAAAAAACATATATCTCCACTAGACAAGATTTTTCTATTCTGATATATTTGTCCAATCACGGTGTGGTACCCAAGCGGTAAGGGATCGGTCTGCAAAACCGCTATTGGTAGGTTCAACTCCTATCCACACCTCTTAAAGGATTGCTTGAAGTTTTTACAACGGGCAATCCTTTTTTTATCGGTCAATGTACCGATAAACTCTTCCAGGCTGGTCATGGCAAAGCCGCAGCCTGTTTCATATATATGGAGCTGTTCCAAAAGGCGAACAGCTCCTTTTTTTTTACGGTTTTTATTGGTATAATCTGAATCATGGAAAAAGTAGATTTGTTTATCATAGGTTCCGGAGCAGCAGGTCTTAGCGCAGCGCTCTACGGTGCCAGATCTGCACTCAGTATCCTTGTTGCCGATCAATCAAAATCAGGAGGGCAGGCACTCCAAATCTACGAGCTGGAAAACTATCCGGGCCTTTTTCCAGCAGTTTCAGGAGCAGACTTTTCGCAGAACCTTGAAAAACAAGCAAAAGCTTTTGGCGCAAAAATCATCCAGCTCCAGGTAATTTCAATCGACAAAAAGAAAGACTTTTTCTATATAAAAACAGACAAAGGCGAAATACTTGCAAAAGCTGTATTACTTGCAACCGGAGCTCAGCACAAAACACTGAATATTCCAGGAGAAAAAGAACTGTACGGAGCAGGAGTTTCTTACTGTGCAGTTTGCGATGGTCCTTTCTTTTATGGAAAGGAAGTGGTTGTAATAGGCGGCGGCGATTCTGCCTGCACCGAAGCATTATACCTTTCCTCAATTGCATCCCAAGTTACAATCATCCACCGCCGGAACACACTTCGCTGCCAAAATGTAACTGCACAACGAATAAATGCAAAGGACAACATACAGATCATGTACAACTGCGTTGCAAAAAGCATAAATGGCAGCAAAAGCGGTCCTTCTGTGGTCGATTCAATAACAATTCTAAACACACAATCGGGAAAAACCCAGAATCTGAAAACAAATGCTGTATTCATATTCGTCGGAATGGAACCTCAAAACAAACTGATTGACATTCTTCCAAAAGACAAAAGCGGCTACATAATCACAAACGAAAAGATGGAAACACCTGTTCCAGGGCTGTATTGCGCCGGTGACGTGCGATCAAAACCTCTTCGTCAAATCATTACTGCCGCTGCAGACGGAGCAATTGCTGCTCATTCCGCCTGGGAATACATACAAAACCTTGATGGAGAAAACTAATGAAAGCTTACCAGGACATCTTCAAATCACAATCCGAGTTCAAAAAAAGACTTTTTGCGGCACTATTTTTTCTCTTTCTTTTTACCGCTGCTGCATTTTCTCAGATTTCCATAGATTTACAGGAAAATTACCAGGAACAAGACAGATTTTATGACGCTTCCCAATCCCTTCCAGAAGATATAAATTTCTGGAGCAACTATCCAAACGAAACACTTGCTGCAGCAATGGTCAGCAGAATGTCCGATAGAGAATTGTACTCCCAAATCCTCATGTTTGGATGGGCCGGCGCCGAACCCGAAGACATTCTGTTCCAATGGGTAGGAAACATAGGTCTTGGAAGTGTAAAAGTTTTTGGATGGAACACTGAAAATATTAAACTTGTAGCAAAATCAATAACTGCACTGCAAAAATCTGCCGCAAGCCGCAAATTCAAGATTCCTCTTTTTGTGGCTACCGACCAGGAAGGCGGCTGGATTCGCCATGTCAAAGGCGAATGTGCAAACACACCAGGCAATATGGCAATCGGCGCTTCAGGCTATCCGGCTGACGCATGGTACAGTGCATTCTACATCAGCCGCGAAATAAAAGCCCTTGGCATCAATATGAATTTCGCCCCAACCGTAGACCTCTTCACAAACCAGGATTCCACAATCATCGGAACCAGATCATTTGGCGAAGACCCCGAAAAAGCCGGAATTCTTGGAATCGCATGGGCTTCAGGAAGCATGGCCGCAGGTGTCATTCCTACAGCAAAGCACTTTCCAGGCCACGGAGACACCAGATTCGACTCTCACATACACCGTCCGGAAATAGAAATTGATTTCGACACATTCAAGAACAGGGAACTAATTCCTTTCAAGCATCTGATTGATTTCAAGATTCCTGCCATAATGAGCGGCCATCTGTCCTTTCCAAAAATAGAACCAAGCGGATGCCCCGCTTCCCTTTCAAGCTACTTTCTGCAAGATCTGCTTCGAAAACAGTTAGGCTATCAGGGACTTATTATTACCGACGACATGACAATGAATGGCGCAACTACCTACGCAGGATCTCTGTCAAGCGCATTCCACATGGCCATCACTGCCGGAAACGACATCATTCTTTCTTCCAAAACTGCCCAGCTGGAAGACCCTCTCTGGACCGCAAACCTGGCTGCTATGAAAAAAGACTCCGCATTCAGAGCCAGAATTCAGGACGCAGCATACAGAGTCATTCTTGCCAAGCTGCAATACTTCAAAGGCAAAGATCCTGCCCCTCTATATCCAAACCCAAATACAATCGGGCAGTTCATCCCAGACAAGGATGGTCATAAATTCTTTCTTGAACAGGCATGCCGCTCCATAACCTTATTCAGCCAGAGCCAGATTCCAATCAACGCAGACAAAGCTGGAAGAGTGCTTCTGGCAGGCTCCTTTCCAAAATTCTTTGAAGAAGGAAAAATACGATATC
>SAMEA3663293__coassemble_335_pt1 | contig 10719 bp, 7 predicted proteins | sample SAMEA3663293__metabat2_low_PE_021 | metagenome-assembled genome bin SAMEA3663293 (sample SAMEA3663293) | pig gut metagenome | biome: pig gut; feature: pig-associated habitat; material: faeces | place: China | collected 2013
AAAATGAAAACCTTGCATTGCAAAAAAGAAATCTGGAGACTGCGAAAACCCAGTATGAAAGTAATCAGGAAAAATTCAAAAGCGGTCAGATGAGCGAACTTGATGTTATGACTAGCCGGGTAAACTATCAGCAGAAAACTCCAGATTATGAAAAGGCGCAGGTGTCTTTTCAAAATAAAATGGCATCGTTTAAACAGCTTTTGGGCATGGATATAGGGCAGCAGCTGGAAATTGCAGGATCTCTTGATGACGTACTGAAAATTAAAAAAATCCATTTGGACAAAGTGGAAGTTGAGGCTGCACCGGATGTAGAAATTGCAAGAAATGCTGTTGAAAGCAAAAAGAACAGTTTGCTGGCTGCAAGGTTTTCAGCACTTGGTCCAAGTATCAGTGCAGGTTATTCTTATGGAAAAAGCAGGTCAGATTCAAATGATGAATGGCAAACTTCAAACAAGCTTTCATTGGGTGTAAGAATTCCATTGGATGGCTGGCTTCCATGGTCAACTGGAGCTGTTTCTGCTGCGGATTCAAAACAAAACCTTTTGAATGCAGAAAAAAATCTGGAAAAAAATTTGATTAGTGTGCAGGTGAATAAAGATAATTACGTAAGGGAAATAAATCACGGTATCTCCTTGATAGATTCCCTAAAAGCGAACGTAGAACTTGCGGATGAAACTTATGATATGACCCGGACTGCCTACAATTACGGAAAAACCGATTTACAGAGTCTGCAGCGTTCTTCGGATTCTGTGATGGAAGCCGGGGTTGCATTGAAGGAGCAAGCCTATAATTTGATTTGTTCCATTTTGGATTTGGAAAACCTTCTGGGGCTTCCGTTTGGAACTTTAGGATTTGACAGATAGAAACGAGGATATGAATATGAAGAAGAAAATAATAATTGTTGCAGCAATTTTGATTGTTACCGCCATTGCAATTTTTGTCATAAATAAAACAAAGCCTGCTGGTGTAGCTGGATTTGGCGGGCCGGAAAAAGGTGGCCGTGGTGGGAATATCACCTTTACTGTTCGAAGTGCAGAAGCAAAGGTTGAAACCTTGAACGATTATGTGATAACCAACGGTGAGGTGGAAACCCAAAGTTCAATAGAGATTTTTCCATCTATGGGCGGAAAAATTGCTTCAGTTGATGTAATGCTTGGAAGTCATGTAAAGAAGGGAGATGTGATCGGAAAAATCGATCCAAGCGAGCCAGGTACAAAGTTTGCATTAAGTCCTATTGAAGCGCCCATAAGTGGAAGTATTCTTTCTTCTCCGCTGAAGGTTGGCACAAAAGTTTCTACTGGAACAGTGATTACAATGATAGGCGATATTGAGAATCTGCAGGTAAAAGCGAATGTTCCCGAACGGTATGTGGCAGAACTGAAGCCTGGATTGAAAGCTGAAATTCAGCTGGAAGCATATCCTGATGTGGTGTTCAAGGCTACTGTAAGCAGAGTTTCCCCTGTGGTGGACAAATTGAGCCGAACAAAGGAAATCCTTTTGAACTTTGATAAGAAGGATTCAAGAGTAAATGCCGGTATGTTCGCAAAAATCAAGCTTTATACTTCAAAATATGAAGGATGCGTTGTGGTTTCTAAAGATGGTCTGGTGCAGGACGAAGATAACGTGTATCTGTTTGTAGTGAATGATGATATGACAGTTTCGAAACGCAGCGTAAAAATCGGCAAAACGGTTGATTCCATGGTTCAGGTTACTGATAATTTGATGCCTGGTGAGCGGGTTGTTGTGGAAGGTGTGCTTTCCCTTTCTGAAGGGGCAAAAGTCATTGATATTGCCATGCCAAGGAGCGAATAATGGGACTTTCAAAAAAAATTCTTGATCATCCTGTTTTTGTTCTGCTTGTTTTTGCACTTCTTGGATTTGTGGCGATTTTTACGCTTCAGAAAGTTGCGGTTGGCCTTTTTCCGGATGTAGAAAATCCTTATGTTTCTGTTTCTACGACCTATCCTAAGGCTGGCCCTGAATCAGTGGAAAAATCCATTACAAAAGTGCTTGAAAGCGGCCTTGTTTCTGTTAATGGTGTAAAGCAAATTACTTCCACCTCCCGGGAAGGATCTTCAAATATCAGTCTGGAATTTGATTACGGAACAGATCTGGAGTCTGCGGTAAATGATATTCGCGATAAGCTTGATAGGGTCAAGCGCAATCTTCCAGATGAAGCTGGAACGCCTACGATTTTCAGGCGAAGCGGAAATTCCATGCCGATTATGCGAATTGCCGTGCGTGGAAATCGTAGCGCAAATGATATAAGACAGCTGGCGGAAGATAACATAATTGATGTTCTGGAACAGGCTTCAGGCGTTGCTGAAGCAAATGTTATGGGTGGACGCAAAAAAATAGTGCGGGTAGAACTGGAACAGAATCGGCTTGCTGCGTATGGTTTTACGGTTTCTCAAATTTCATCGGCGCTTTCTAAGCAGAACCTGGAATTGGGTGGCGGAAAGCTTAATGAAGGTCAAAAGGATTATGTCATCCGCACTACCGGCGAGTTTTCTACGATTGATCAGATAAACAATGTAGTTATTTCCAGAGTGAACGGATATGATGTTCGTTTAAGTGATGTGGGCCGCGCCTATATGGGCCATGAAGACGCAGATAGCGAAGTTTATATAAATGGCGAACCTGGAGTTTATGTTTCTGTAACAAAGCAGTCTGGTTCGAATACAGCTATGGTTTCTAAAGCTGTTCATGAAAAACTTGCAGCTATCGAAAAAAACTTGCCAAGTGACGTAAATCTGGAAGTGATTTTGGATCAGGCCACTTCGATTAATGAAACAATAAATACTCTTGTTGAATCTGCATATATGGGGTTGATTCTGGCAGTTGTGATTCTGTTCATCTTTTTGCAGAATTTTAAATCCACAATTATCATTGCTATTTCGATTCCGCTTTCGATTCTGATTACTTTGCTGTGCATGAACTTTGCAGGAATCACGTTGAACATGATGACAATGACAGGTTTGATTCTTGGCGTTGGAATGATCGTAGATGCGTCGATTGTAATGATTGATAACATCTATACGTACCGGAGTCGTGGGGCAAAACCAAAGGTTGCGGCAATTCTTGGATCTCAGGAAATGGTGGTTTCTGTAATTTCTGGAAACTTGACTACGATTTGTGTTTTTGTTCCGTTCCTTTTATTTATCAGGGAACTTGAAATGATGGGACAGATGTTCAAAGGCATTATCTTTACGATTGTAATTTCTTTGCTTTCTTCGCTTTTTGTAGCAATTTTCCTGGTTCCGGTTTTAGCTGGAAAGTTCCTGCCCCTTACAAACCGAAATGAAAAACCAGTTAGAAATCCTGTCTTAAAAGGAATTTACGGTGGTTTTGAATGGGTTTTAGATAAGATCACAAAAGGCTACAAAAAGCTCCTGTATCTTGCGCTGAAAAATAAGCTGGTAACCCTTGTGGCGGCCCTATGTTTGCTGGCTGTTTCCATAGCGATTTTGCCTACGTTAAAAGTAAATATGATGCCAAACGGCCACGATGATTCTGTAGCGCTGAATATCGTCATGCCGATTGGTACACCGTTGGCCGAGACAAAGAAAGTTACCCTTGAAATGGAAAGAATAATTCGCGAGGAAGTGAAAGGATACAACAATATTACCACAAGCATCGGTTCGGCCGGCTATGGTGCACGCTCCAGCTATAAAGCTTCCATCCAGGTGCGGTTGCCGCCAACTTCTCAGCAGATCGATAATGCTCAGACTATTCAGCAGAAATTGCGTGCTCATTTTGCAGATTTTTCCGGGGCCAGATTCAATTTTAGGGCCGGCATGAGAGGGCAGATGACTGGTGCAGATATTGATCTTGTGATTCGATCCGATGATCTGGAGGCCGCTTTGGATGTGGCGGAAAAAGTTGAAGATGTAATGAAAGGAATTGCGGATTTGGGCGATATCCAGGTTGGTACGGAACAAGGCCTTCCTCAAGTTGAAATCGAAATTGACAGAGAGCGAGCTGCGGATTTGGGCGTGGATGTAAATACAGTAGCTTATGAAATCAATTACGCAATTAATGGCGTGACTTCCACCACATATCATGCAGGTGGTAAAGATTATGATGTGAGTGTAATGTATAGACCAGAAGATCGCCGGCAGGTAATTGATCTGGAATCCATGTATGTGAAAGGTTCAAATGGCAAGGTTGCGGTTTCGAATTTTGCAAAACTCAAACGAGGTCTTGGCCCTGTAACGATTAGCCGTGAAAATCAGACAAGAACAGTGCATGTAACTGCGAGTATCATTGGCGATAGAAATGCCAATCTGGTGGAAGATTCCATTCGCCAGGGAATTGCCAGCTCGTTCATCATTCCTGAAGGTGTGACCGTTTCTTATGAAGGATCCTGGGGTAACATCAATAAGCAGATGAAGGTGTATACTTCGATCATTGCCCTTGCGATTCTGCTTGTATTTGGTGTAATGGCTTCTACTTATGAATCATTCAGGGCACCGCTCATAAATATTGCGACAATTCCGTTCCTGATTATTGGCGTTGCGTTCCTCTACAAGTTTTTGGATCAGCCGCTTTCGATTATGGCCATGGTTGGCATGATCATGCTGGTTGGAATTGTGGTAAACAATGGTATCATTCTCGTTGATTATACGAATCTTTTGCGGGACAGGGATATTCCTATGTTTGATGCTTGTCTGGAAGCAGGAACCAGCCGTTTACGCCCGGTTTTGATGACCACTTTCACCACGATTTTGGGTATGCTTCCAATGTGCTTTGCAACAGAGGGAATGAGTGGGATGGTTCAGCCTATTGGAGTTGCGGTTGTTGGTGGTTTGACTTCTTCTACGTTTGTAACTTTGCTTGTAATTCCTGTGCTTTATTCCATTGTGATGAAAGGGAAGAAGAAATCCACAGTAAAACGATTTAAGATTGATTATTCATTGCTTGAAGAAAACCGGGAGTAGATATGTATAGACTGGAAATAATTTCAAATCAATCAGTGCAGGAAGATATTACTGAATTGCTGGAAGAAGAAATTCCTGAAATCGAGTATACAGTGATTCCTACAGTGCAGGGGCGAGGCCGGCATTCAAAAAAACTTGGCAATTCAACCTGGCCTCAGCAGAATTTTGTCATGTTTGCCTATGTTTCTAAAGAAAATGCGCTGAAAGCAAAGGCAATTATAAAGGCTGTAAAAGACAGGTTCCCGGAAGAAGGCATTGCGCTTTTCTGTTCCCAGGAAGTGGAACTGTAAATTGGTTGCCATAAGACGGTTCTGAACGGAAGCCCGCGCGAAAAGGCGAACAAATCCGCAAATAAGCGAAAGCCCCTTGCGCAAAGCTCATGAATGATGGGTGCGTATAATTGAATTAATGACTTCAATATAGTAAAATCAGCCATATGGATTTACTTAAGAAACTTGAAGAATGTGCTGCACGATATGAACAGGTGCAGAAAGACGTTCTTGATCCGGAACTTGTAAAGGATCAAAAAAAATACAAGGAAACAATGCGCGAAAATGGTTATCTTGGTGAAGTTTGTGCATTGTACGAAGAATACAAAAAAGTCCTTCAGGGAATTGAAGATGCGAAGGAAATGATTACGGCAGAAGATGATGCCGAAATGAAGGAAATGGCTCGTGAAGAACTTCATGAACTTGAAGAAAAGCAGCCAAAACTTGAGGAAGAAATAAAGCTTAAGCTTATCCCCCCTGATCCTTTGGATGAAAAGAACATCATTCTGGAAATTCGTTCGGCTGCTGGTGGCGATGAAGCAAGTCTTTTTGTTCGCGATATGTGGGAAATGTATTGCCATCTTGCTGAACGCAAAGGCTGGAAATGCGAAACAATGGAAGCTCAGGAAACCGAGGTTGGTGGATTCAACAAAATTGTTACTTCCATGAGCGGAAAATTTGTTTACGGTACTTTGAGATGGGAATCTGGTGTACACCGCGTTCAGCGTGTTCCTGCAACAGAAGCTCAGGGACGTTTGCAGACTTCAACAGTAACTGTAGCAGTTCTTCCTGAAGCTGAAGAAACTGAAATTGAAATCAAGCCGGGGGACGTTCGCATTGATGTTATGCGTGCCGGTGGTCCTGGTGGACAGTGTGTAAACACAACAGACTCAGCTGTTCGCCTCACACATATACCTACAGGCCTTGTTGTTATTCAGCAGGATGAAAAGAGCCAGATCAAGAATAAGGAAAAGGCTTTCCGTGTATTGCGTGCCCGCCTGTTCGATCTGGAAGAAAGTAAAAAGCAGGCTGAACGCGCAGCTGCTCGTTCTTCAATGGTTGGTTCTGGCGCTCGCTCTGAAAAGATTCGAACCTATAATTATCCCCAGGATCGTGTAACTGATCATCGCATTAACTACAGTGCTCATAACTTGCCGTCTTTTATGATGGGAAATATGGACGATATGCTTGATGCATTGAATGTTTATGCAAAGGAAGAGCAGCTGGCAGCCGTTGGCGAGTAGTTCTTTTTAATATGCAAAAAATGGGCTGTTCCAAAAGCATTGACTATAGCGGTTGATGAACTTGTGAAGTGCACCCCAATTATTGGACACTTTAACTAGGCTGATTTTAAGGACTGATTCCTAAATTGTAAAGGGATCAGCCCTTTTTTTATGCAGGAAAATGTCTGGACGAAGCGGGCTGGAGTTTTACAGAGTTCTTTTTAGCGAATTTTCAGTGTGGAATTTGTTGTTTTTGTATTTTATTGTAGATAATCGTAAAAAACAGTAATATTAGACATTATGATAAAGATTTTGAATGCAAATGAAGTGGAACCTGGCTGGTTCAGGGGACGCAATTTTACCGATGCCAATGAAGTTGTTCAGTCGGTTATTGCAGATGTTATTGAAAATGGGGACGTGGCGCTTAAAAAATATGGTACTAAGTTTGATGTGAGCGCTCCAGAAACCCTTTTGATTGCAGAAAGTGATTTAAAGGCTGCTGCAGAAAAACTCCAAAGGGAACATCCTGAAACTTATAAAGCTGTTTGCTATTCACATGAACTGGCTTATAAATTTGCAAGCCGACAAAAAGAATCTTTTGATGATTTTGAAATGGAATTAACTCCAGGTATGTTTACGGGACAAAAAACAATTCCTGTGGAAAGAGCAGGGGTTTATGTGCCTGCAGGACGTTTTCCCCTTGTTTCTACAGTAATCATGACTGTTACTCCTGCAGCAGCTGCTGGAGTTGAAGATATCGTTATGTGCACACCTCCCCGTGTTCATCCTGATGACAAGGAAGCTGCACAGAAAGCTGGGCTTGGAGTTCCAGGAAAGCCATTTGTTGGTGGAAAACCATATGCAGATGAAGGAATCATGGCTGCAGCATGTATTTGTGGCTGCAAAAAAGTCTATGCATGCGGCGGTTCTCAAGCTATTGCCGCAATGGCTTATGGTACTGAATCTGTTCCTGAAGTTGATGTGATTGTTGGGCCTGGAAATAAATTTGTTGCAGCCTGCAAAAAGGCGGTTTACGGAAAAGTTGGAATCGATATGGTTGCAGGTCCTACAGAAGTTTTCATTATTGCTGATTCGTCTGCAAATCCTGCATGGGTTGCAGCAGATCTTTTGGCTCAGGCAGAACATGATGTGGTTGCCCAGCCTGTTATGGTTACAACTGACCGCGTTTTTGCTCAGAAGGTTAGGGATGAGATTGAAAGGCAGCTTGCGTCTTTGGCTACAGCAGAAACTGCCCGATCTTCCATTGATAATCTTGGTCGCATAATTATTGTGGATTCCCTGGAGCAGGCTGCCGATTTTGCCAACAGAAAGGCCCCTGAGCATCTGGAGCTTGCTATGGAAGATGGTGCAGACCGGGATAAGGTTGCGGCTTTGGTGCGCAACTATGGCTCGCTTTTTGTGGGTCACTACAGCGCCGAGGTCTTTGGCGATTACGCTGCCGGCTTGAATCATACTCTGCCAACTAGCGGTGCCGCTCACTATTCAGGTGGGCTTAGCGTTCGTGTATTCCTTAAAACTGTAACTACTTTGCGTGCTGTTGAAGGTAGCGAAGGAATGAAAAAGTCTGCTGTTGCCGCCGGCGCTTTAGGGGATGCGGAAGGTCTTGCGGCTCATGCTGCTGCGGCAAGAATCAGACTTTAGTTCTGAGATTTTTATGTTTGCGGTTTACACTACGTCCCCTGGGGACAGTTTCGATAAAATTATAGGGATTTGATTATGAGAATTACTAAACTTGGTGAAGAAATTTTAAGGCAGGTTGCAGAGCCTTTTGCAATGGAAGAAATCAACGATGAGCTTAGGGCTTTTATCGATGAAATGTTTGAAACTATGATTGAAGCAAATGGAGTTGGACTTGCCGGACCTCAGGCTGGGATCAGCAAGCGGATTTTTGTTATTATTGCTGATGATGAAGTTCGCCGCGTTTTTATCAATCCGCAGATAATCTCAACTTCTGCTGAGCTTTGCGACTATGAAGAAGGTTGCTTGAGCATTCCTGGTGTTTACGAAAATATTAAGCGTCCGGCAAAAGTTACTGTCCAGGCATTTAACGAAAAGGGTAGACCTTTTACTCTGGAAGCTGACGGGCTTTTAGCACGAATCATTCAGCATGAAAATGATCATCTTGATGGTCACGTTTTTATTGATCGCGGCGATGCTGAGTTTGCCCAGAAAACTGAAGAACAGTTCAAAAAACGTGCGGAAAAAGCGCTGAAAAAGCGTGCAGAAAAAGAAGCTAAAGAACGAAAGATAGCTGCAAAAAAAGCTGCTGCAGAAGCAAAAAAAGCAAACCGCTAGTTTTATATTTTTTTTGCGAAATGCTCAGAAATTCCCAGATGCCCCCGCGCCAAGGCTGGAGTGGTTTTGCGCAGCAAAAGGCGTAGCGGAATGTAATGGAGCGCAGACCGAGCGTTAGCGGGCCACGGAAGGCGCCTTGCGATTAAATCTCGCGCCATAATTGAAAACAACCCGTTATTTAGGTAGAATAAGCGCAATATTTCTTTCATGAGGTTAGGGTAATGACAGATATTGAAATCGCTCAGAAAAATGTGATGGTTCCAGTTGCAGATGTTGCTGCAAAGATTGGAATTAAGCCGGAAGATCTGGAAATGTATGGTCCATATAAAGCAAAGCTTACAATGAAAAAGCTTCGTGAATTTCAGGCAAAGGCACAGGATGCTTCTAAGCGTGGAAAGCTTATTCTTGTAACTGCCATTACTCCAACTCCTGCTGGCGAAGGTAAATCTACTGTTTCTATTGGTTTGGGGGATGGTCTTCGAAAAATCGGTAAGAATGCAGTGATTGCTTTGCGTGAACCTTCTTTGGGACCTTGTTTTGGTGTAAAGGGTGGTGCCTGTGGTGGCGGATACGCTCAGATTGTTCCAATGGAAGACATTAACCTGCATTTTACCGGCGACTTGCATGCCATTTCTATTGCAAACAACCTGATTGCGGCTCTTGTTGATAACCACATTCAGCAGGGTAACGAGCTTGGAATTGATCCCCGCACTATTACCTGGAAGCGCTGTGTTGACTTGAACGACCGTCAGCTTCGCAATGTTATTTCTGGTCTTGGTAACCGCACAGACGGTACTCCTCGCGAAGACCACTTTAGCATTACAGTTGCTTCAGAAATTATGGCTATTCTTTGTCTTAGCCGTTCAATTACAGAACTTAAAGAACGCATTTCTTCTATCATAATTGGAAAAAATTACAATAAAGAAAACGTTAAGTTTGGCGACCTTAAATGCACTGGTGCCGTTGCAGCTTTGCTTAAGGATGCCATCCGCCCAAATATTGTTCAGACTCTAGAAAAGAACCCGGTTTTTGTTCACGGTGGTCCTTTTGCAAATATCGCCCACGGCTGTAACTCTGTGAACGCAACGCTTAGTGCTCTTGCTACTGGCGATTACGTTGTTACAGAAGCTGGTTTTGCCGCTGATCTTGGCGCAGAAAAGTTTATGGATATTAAGTGCCGTGTTGCTGGAATCGCTCCAAGCGCAGTTGTGATTGTTGCTACAATCCGCGCTCTTAAGATGCATGGTGGCGTTGCAAAAACTGAACTTTCTGCTCCAAATGTAGATGCTCTTAAAAAAGGTTTTGAAAATCTTAAGGCTCATATTGAAAATGTTGGCAAGTTCGGCGTTCCTGCTGTTGTTGCCGTAAACAAGTTCATTACAGATACAGACGAGGAAATTGCTACACTTCAGCAGCTTTGCACTGATAGCGGTTCTGTTGCCGTTCTGTGCGAAGGCTGGGGTAAAGGTGGCGATGGTGCAACTGAACTTGCAAAGGTTGTTGCAGAAGTTGCAGACAGCGGAAAGGCAAATTTCCACTACTTGTACGAAAGTGAACTTGCTCTTGATAAAAAAATCGAAAAGATTGCTACAGAAATCTATCACGCTAGTCATGTAGAGTTTCAGGGAACAGCTCTTAAGAAGCTTAAGGACTTTGAAGCAATGGGTTACGGAAATCTTCCAATCTGTGTTGCAAAAACTCAGAATTCTATCAGCCACGATCCAAAGCTTATTGGCGCTCCAAAGGGTTTTGTCTTCCCTGTTCGTGACGTTCAGCTTTACGCAGGTGCTGGCTTTGTAGTTGCTCTTGCCGGCGACATCATGACAATGCCAGGCCTTCCAAAGCATCCGGCAGCAATGGATATTGATGTTGATGACGACGGCGTAATCAGCGGATTGTTCTAATGAACGCACCCCCCCCGATGCAAACATCGGGGTGCCATCGGCTGTGATAGCTGGCATGTAACCAGCT
>SAMEA3663293__coassemble_339_pt1 | contig 10656 bp, 9 predicted proteins | sample SAMEA3663293__metabat2_low_PE_021 | metagenome-assembled genome bin SAMEA3663293 (sample SAMEA3663293) | pig gut metagenome | biome: pig gut; feature: pig-associated habitat; material: faeces | place: China | collected 2013
CTTCGAGTAATTGCAAACCATGACGATGACATAAACCTGCTGCGCATAATAAACACACCTCGCCGTGGAATCGGCAGGGTCAGCATCCAGATAATGAATGATGAAGCCAAGGAATTGGGTACAACCTTATGGGAAGCCATCCAATCCCTTCTTAAGCGACCTGATAGTCCTGCGAAGGATGACCTCAAAGACGATCTTGAAGATTTTACAACCCTGATTGAATCCCACCGTTCAAAGCTTCTAAGCGGTCGAGGCCTGGCAGGAAAGGTTCGCCAGCTTATTGAAGAAATTGACTATAAGGGTTACCTTGCATCCGAGTACACAAAAAGCGAAAAAGCAGTTCAGTTCAAAATGAGGAACATTGAATTTCTGCTAAACTCTATGGAATCCTGGGAAAACGATCCGGATAATTTTAATCCAAGTCTTTTTACATACCTGAACAGAATCACTCTGCTTAGCCGTGATGACATGGACGATGAAAACGACAAGGGAAAAGTGAATCTCATGACAATCCATGCATCGAAGGGACTTGAATTTCCTGTGGTTTTCATTGCAGGTGCAGAAGAAGGTCTTATTCCCCATGCCAGGAGCGTTGAAGAAAACGGTGGTGACGTAGAAGAAGAAAGACGGCTTTTTTATGTTGCGATTACCCGGGCAAGGCAAAAACTATACATTTCCGCATGTCAAAAACGAAGAAGACAACAGATGGTTGTGGAAAGCGAACCTTCCAGATTCCTTGATGAAATTCCACAGAACCTTGTAGCTTATCATGAACGCTCTCTGGAAGTAACGGATGAAAAAGCCCATGATTTTTTGGCCGATATGCTCAAAAAATTCCAGTGCTAATCATCAGCGGCTCTCAAAAATCTTCTCTTACAAAACAAGCTCACCCTTTCTTTTTTGAAAGAAAGTTAGACATTGCAGCCATAAACGTAATTTTTTCAGACGGAGTAATCAACAAAAAAAATTCAGATCCTCTCAACAGCGTGAATTTCAGTGTCAATGCTGAAGCAGCTGCTCACTTCTATCTAACAAGCAGGCTTTTTCTTGAAACAAACATAGAATTCATCTCTTCATTCCTTAGGGACATGAAGATTGGAATCATCCAGCCATCCATAAATATTGGCTGGCAATTCTAATAAAAGCACACAAAATATATTTTCTGATAAAAAAAGGCCTCCTAAAATCGAATTTATCATTCATCGCCAGGAGGCCCTTCATTTAAGTCAAAAAAAAGACTACTTTATACACGATACTTTATCTTTTTGCCAGTACCTTTGTACATTTCTTTGCGAAGTTCTGTAATAGAGTCATCACTGATGTAATTGTCAAATGTTGTCATGCGATCGATTATGCCATTTGGAGTAATTTCGACAATCCTGTTTGCTACCGACTGTATGAATTCATGGTCATGGCTTGTAAAAAGAACAACGCCAGGAAAATTGATTAAACCTTCGTTCAATGACTGAATTGCTTCAAGGTCCAGGTGATTTGTAGGATCGTCCATAATCAATACATTAGCACCGCTGAGCATAAGCTTAGAAAGCATACAACGTACTTTTTCTCCACCGGAAAGCACCTTAACTTTCTTCAAAGATTCGTCACCACTAAAAAGCATTCGTCCAAGGAAACCTCGCACATAGGCATCATCCTGTTCCTTTGAATACTGTTTAAGCCAATCGGTGATATTATATTCGTTCGCAAAATATTTTGAATTGTCGCGAGGAAGATATGCATGGCTGGTGGTTTGTCCCCAAAAGAATTCACCGCTTTCCGATTTCTTTTCACCACAAATGATGTCAAACATGGCAGAAATTGAATTATGTTCAATACCTACAAAAGCAATTTTGTCCGTGCGACCTACATTCAGGCTAAAATTATTCAAAAGCTGAACACCATCTTCATCTTTATAGCAAATGTTCTTAAGTTCAAGAACGTTATTTCCAATTTCACGATCAGCTTTGAAGTTTACATAAGGGAATTTTCTGGTAGATACAGGCAAATCCTCAACGCTTTGTGCAAGCTTATCGTAGATCTTTTTACGGCTAGTTGCTTGCTTTGATTTTGCTGCATTTGAACTAAAGCGAAGAATAAATTCCTTAAGATCTTTCATCTTATCTTCAGCTTTTTTCTGCTGTTCCTTAGCCTGGCGCTGCAAAACTTGAGTCATCTGATACCAGAAATCATAGTTTCCTGCAAACTGGGTAATTTTTCCGTAATCAATATCACAAATGAACGTACAAACAGTATTCAAAAAGTGACGATCATGGGAAACAACAATTACAGTATTTTCGAATTCCAAAAGGAAATTTTCAAGCCACGTAATTGATTCAATATCAAGACCGTTTGTAGGTTCATCGAGCACAAGAATGTCAGGATTTCCAAAAATTGCCTGAGCAAGCAAAACACGAACTTTCTGACTTTCATCAAGCTCGCTCATCATCTTGTCATGATATTCTTCTTCCAGACCAAGGCCAGAAAGCATCTGTTCTATCTGATTTTCAGCCTCATAGCCACCAATTTCACCAAATTCAGCCTGCATATCTGCAGCCTTCATACCATCTTCATCGTTGAAATCAGGTTTTGCATATATTTCTTCGATTCCCTTATTTAAATCATAAAGTTTTGGGAATCCCATCATTACAGTATCTTTTACAGAATACTGATCGTAGGCAAAGTGGTCCTGTTTCAAAACAGCCATTCGCTCGCCTGTGGAAATAGTAATTGTTCCAGAATCGTGCTCAAGTTCGCCAGAAAGAACTTTCAGAAAAGTTGATTTTCCAGCACCATTTGCGCCAGTAATTCCATAACAGTTCCCGTTTGTAAATTTTAGATTTACATCCTTAAAAAGAGGTTTTTCGCTAAAACGAACGCTTACATCACTTACAGTAATCATTTTTTATCCTATTTTTTTTTAACGGCCGAAAAAAGCCTTTACTTTATCAAGGAAACTCATATTTTTAAGTCCCTTCTTTGGCTGAGTTTTATTCTGCTTTGCAACAGCTACATTATTTTTCTTTTTGTTTGCATAAGATTTTTTTGAAGGCATTGAATATCTACCATTAACTGTGGATGCTTTACTTTTTAGTTCAGTGCCATATTTTTCTTTATAGAATTTCATGCGCTGATCAAAAGACATACCTTCGATCTTCTGCATTTCTTCTTTTGCTTTATAGTCTTTTTTGCAGCCACTTTTCTTGAAATCTTTCTTATAGCCATCTTTACCGAAATCTTTCTTATAGCCGCCAGACTTGCCGCCATTGCGATCAGAATATCGTGCTTTACCTGAATGACCCTTGGAACGGTCATAGCGCGAACCGCCACGGTTATCGTCATAGTCGTCATGCCAGTTTTCGGTTTTAATGTAGACTCCAGCAGACTTATCGTCCATCATTTGTTCCGGATAAGCTACATGAGAAGGAATCTGCATTTCGATATAACGCTCGATTGCAGGAAGATTATACACATCCTGTTCAGAACAGAAAGTATATGCTTTACCAGATTTTCCGGCACGGGCAGTACGACCAATGCGATGAACATAATTTTCTGCTTCATTTGGAAGATCATAATTGATTACCATTGCCAAATCATCAACATCAATTCCCCGGGCAGCAACATCAGTAGCAACGAGCATCGTTATGTTACCTGCTTTAAAATCCTTGAGGATGGCAAGTCGTTTTGACTGTGGAAGGTCACCGATAATAAAGCTTGCCTTAAGATCGTTCATTTCAAGTCTTTTTGCAACAACTTCACATGAACGCTTAGTATTACAGAAAATGATTACGCTAGACGGGTTCTCATTCTTAAGGATGCCGATAAGAAGCTTCATTTTTTCATCACTTGAAACATGAAGCAATTCCTGCTGAATCTCGCTTACCGTAATATTCTCACAGGCAATTTCGATTTCCTTTGCGTCACGAGTATATTCCCAGGCAAGATTCTTTACATACGAATTTAGAGTAGCACTGAAAAGCATAGTCTGACGTTCTTCTGATTTTGGAACAAGCTTCAGAATTTTTCGCAATTCAGGATAAAACCCCATATCAAACATACGATCAGCTTCATCAACTACAATATAACCGACATCCGAAAGAGAAAGATTGTTTCCTTCGCAAAGATCAATAAGTCGTCCTGGAGTTCCAACAATGATGTCTACACCCTTCTTTACTGCGGCAATCTGTTTTTCGTAGCCAACGCCACCATAAAAACTGAAGGTTTTAAGATCAGAAGCACTAATAAGAACTTTAGCTTCTTCCTCAACCTGAACGGCAAGTTCACGGGTTGGAACCATTATCAATGCTTTTTTTCGAGTTTCCTTTGAAAGCATTTCCTGTATTATAGCAACAAGATAAGCTGCAGTTTTTCCGGTTCCAGTCTGAGACTGAACATATAAATCAGAACCGTCCTGGGAAATCTTTAAAACCTGTTCCTGAACATCAGTACAAGTCGTATAACCAGCTGCATCCAAACCTTTAAGCAGCTGTTCATTTAAATTAAATTCATTGAAATTCATGGTTTTGATTATAGTGTTTTTTATATATTGTTACAATGTATAAGATTAAGTGGATTCAAAATGCTTTTTTTACAAAATCCATTCATTTGTTTTTTTTGTTGATCATCAATGAATTTCTGGCACCTTTTATCAAATCGCAAACATTCAATCCATATTCAGCAGAACTTGCAATTCCCATTGTAACGGATAAATAAAATGGAAGTGCATCAATGCGGTTAATTTTTTCTACTGCTTTTTCAATCTTCTGTTTCATCTCCAAAATATCATAATCACAGGAAAGCTCAACGGCCACTGCAAATAAATCGGACGAAAACCGGCACAAAAGGCTACCTTCCAGCACATTGTTTCGTAACGCATTGGCTGTAAGCAGCAACGTTTCGTCCCCTACAGAATGCCCATACGTGTTATTTATTTTTCTAAATCCATCAATATCAACAATCATCAGGTAAACTTCATTTTCACGGCTGCAACAACGCAAAAGTTGCACCAGATCCTTTTCAAAAACAGAACGAATTGAAACCTGTGTCAAAACATCAACAGTCACCTTTCCATCCAGATAAGTAAGATGAATCATAAAAATCACAAGTGTGGTTATCAAGCAAGTCACAGGAACTTTTGAAATCAGATCTTTTTGCAAGTAAAAACAAGAAAAAAGCATAAGGCTGTAGAAGAACAGTCTAATCAAAACATGGCGAAGAATATATTTTCTCTTTTTAGTTAAATAAAATGCTGAGAAGCCTGCAGTACAAAGCAAATAAACTCCGCATACATAGAATACAATCGAAAACAGCGGACCTTTTATTAATTTATCTCCGTCCATAAAAAAAACTGCTGAATCAATATTTGTGGAAAGACACAAATAAACAACAACAAGGCAAGGAATCCCGCTTATGACAGTTTTCCAAATCGCTTTAGAGAAAAAATTTTTCTGAATAAAACTGGAATATAAAAACCATACATACAAGGAAATGACCCAAAATACACAGTAAAGGCTATGATAAAGTTGACTTACAGAACTCATGACACTGCTATCGTATTGTTCAAACAAAAAGGCGCACACGTCAAAGATGAATGTAAGCATATTTAGAAAAACAAAAGCCGAAAACATATTTCTAATGAAATCGGCAGAGGAATTTTTAAAAGTTACCCTATACCAAATGATAGAACACAAGAGAAAGCATATAACATTAACTTCACAATATAGCAGACAGCTTTGAAAGGCTACATCCATAGTTATCCTATTTTAATAATTTTAAGGCATAAACGGTTGAAAAACAATCTTTTCCATTGACTAAAAATTAATTTTTTATTAGCATAATACACATTCAATGGGCCATTAGCTCAGCTGGTAGAGCAACAGACTCTTAATCTGTGGGTCGCAGGTTCGATCCCTGCATGGCTCAAAACTCCGTAAAATTATGCGGAGTTTTTTTTTGCCCAAAACAGTTTCGCTTATCTTTGTCAAAACTACTTCAATTCAAAAATCTGGATTGCCGCATCCTGAAAATCGGAAAAACAAAGATATTTTCCATCATTGCTTACATCAAGTCCAGTGGGCTGATTTCCACCTTCTATTTTTTTCACTACCGAAAAATCCTGTGTATCGATTACAAAAATCTGCCCATTCACAAGACTTCTTTTCGTATAATCTTCAGGATTATTTGGTCCGCGGCATGAAACAAAAAGATATCTGTCCTTGTATAAATCAATTGTATTGGGATTATTAAAAACCCATTGTGTCTTTTCAATTTTAAAATGCTTCAAATCAATTTTGTACACACAACGATGATACATATCACTTACAAAAGCTTTACTTTCATTTTCATTGACCACTATATGTCTCATGGCAGCCTTTTCTATAAAAATGGAGCCAAGTCGCTCATAAGTTACAGTAGAAAACTTTTCTATCATGCCGCTATCGAATGAAAGTGTTATAAGAATGTCGCCATCTTCAACAAAGCACATTCCTCTTGGAGCACGACCAGTATTAATTTTCCGAACTATCTTTCCAGAATCATAGTCAATCAGGGAAACATCATTTGAAACCCAATTGGAAACTGCCAGAAGATTTTTTTTGCTGTTATAGGCGATAAATTTGCTCCAGACACCATTTGTATCGATTTCTCGAACATAGGTAAATTCAGGATAGGAATATTCATAGACCTTTCCGGTTGTCATCTGAGAGACAAGAAAAATGTTCTTACCAGGAATAAAAATACCTTCAGCAAAACCTTTTTGAGAAGCCATTGGAGGATTTATCCGCTTGATTACTTTCTTATAATCTAGCGAAAAAACATCAAATCCATCGTCATCCAATAGAGGCATCAGAATATATTTATTATCAGGTGAAAAAAGCACCTGCTTAGGCTGTTTGCCGCACTTATATACACCAATTTTCGTAAGCTCAATCTTGCTGTTCATGTCAGCCTGTGAAAAAAGCGGCAACATAAAAACTGAAAACAAAAAAGCTAAAACATTCTTCCTGAAATCTAACATATTCTTCATTTTATCAGCTGCACACAATCAGGTCAAAGATATTCTGGAAATAAACAGATTGCATTATTGCAAAATCACCGTTAAAATCATTAGCAGATGGCAAAAATAACGATAAAAAAACAAATTGGCATAATTACAGGTGCTACAGGTGGTTTTGGAATCGAATTTCTGAAAATCCTTATAAAGAATGAAAAACTTGACGAAATTTGGGCCCTATCTAAAAACGAAGAAAAGCTTTTGAATGTCCAGAAAACTTTTGGTCCGAAAGTCAGGATATTTGCCGTTGACCTTTCAGATTCAAAAAACATTGAAGCGTTCAGCAAAAACCTTTCGAACAACATCACCATAAAATACCTTATAAACAACGCAGGATTTGCAAAATTCTGCTCTTATAAAGAGCTTTCGCTGGAACAATCTCTTCAAATGATTGACGTAAACATAAAAGCCGTTGTAGCAATGACAATATGCTGCTATCCTTTCATGCAGGAAAAAAGCCACATCATAAACATCGCATCTCAGGCAGCTTTCCAGCCACTACCTTACATGAACATTTATAGTGCTTCCAAAGCCTTCGTCAGAAACTACACTCGTGCGTTAAACGTAGAACTGAAACCTAGCGGCATAACAGCTACCGCAGTCTGCCCTGGCTGGATGAAGACAAAATTCTTTGAAGTTGCAGAAATGGGAGCTGAAAAAACCATCAGCAATTTCAAAGGCATTCTTTCCCCTCATACAGTAGCAGAAAAAGCCATAAAAGATGCCAATAAAGGAAAAGACACATCTGTCTGTTCCATCAAGATCAAGTTCCTCCACTTTTTTGCTAAGGTTCTACCCCAAAGCATATCCATGAAAATCTGGAATTTAATGCAAAATCTCTGACAAATGCTAGTCATCAAGTTTTAATTCACAAACTTCCCGTCCTTCCTGCTCAGAAATCAGTTTGAGTACTTCATTTTTAAGTAAAGGTTTATTTGAATCATACATTGCACGATTGGATTCAATCTCTTCAAAAGTCCATTTTTTTCCCTTGTTCATACCAGGACAGTCCTTTGCACAATCTTCCCACATGGAAGATGACTGTATCATCCATGACCAAAATGGATAGGTGGAACATTGCACAGGACGAGATTTATATGCGGAACAACCATTTTCCCAAAGAATACAATCGTAGTTATCCTTTTCTTTCAGAGCTATAACAGTCTGGCCGTAATAATAATCAGCCCAACGGCAATACTTCATGACAAAATCAAGAACATTCATGTTATAGAAATCGCATAATGTCGTAAGATCCCTCTTGGACAAATAAACAAAGCCAGGAGAATGGCCACAGCAAAAGGAGCATCTTTGACATTCAAAATTAAGCCCGTCTTTATAAAATTTTTCTTCATTCATTATGAGATCCTAAATATATTTTTTTTTCGATTTTTCCTTCAGGAATATATTTGCATTACCGGCAACACAAGAATCTTTTTCAGAATCAACGTCCCTGTCCAAGTCAGACAGACGATTAGTTCTTCTTTCGCCCCCTCGGGAAAATCCGCTTTTATGAAATTCTTTTTTATGAAATTCGTCTTTTTTGTTTTTTTCAGTTTTTTCAAACTCCACTTTCCTTTCTACAAACCCATCTGGAAATTCGCATTTTTTCTGTGAAACAAAAATCTGCCAGCAACGATGACATTTTGTGTTTTTAAAATCTTCGGGAATGGTTTTGCTGGTAATATCTTCGCAAAACACTGCCATTCCTCCATTTATTGCCTTCACAACATAAGACTCGTCAAAAGAAAGTCGTCTGGAGTTTGTGCTGAAATAGAGAACACCTTTTTTTGCAAGTAACGAAACACACTTGTTTACTAAAAGCGGCCATTGCCTGTTTATATCCAGCATATTGTCACTCATCTTGGAATTACTGAAAGTTGGCGGATCCAGAACAATAATGTCAAACAACAGTTTTTCCCTCTCAGATTCACTGGAATTGTTCAATTTTTTAATTTTTTCGTCAAGAATTGCAAAAACATCTCCCTTATTGTAGACATACCTTGAAGAATCGCAAAAACCGTTCAGAGCCATATTATCCTTTGCCACATTCAAGTAAGTGTTGCTTAAATCAACACTTTCAACAAATCTTGCGTTTCCACTTGCTGCATAAACACTAAAACTTCCAGTATAGCAAAAAAGATTCAGAACGCGCTTTCCACTAGAATTGTCTCTGACAATAGAACGAAGCGGTCGGTGATCAAAAAACAAAAAAGAATCCAGATAAGTGGTGAGATCCACATTGAACAGTTGCCCCTGTTCCTGAACGACACCTTTAATAACAGCATTTCCAGTAGTTTTTTCGTACTGATTTTCTCCTTTTTGTCTTTTGCGCTCTTTTACAATAATATGGGTTTCTAACACAGAAAAAACTTTTGCGCATTCCATCTTCATGGCCATAAGCCAGTTTCTTTCCTCGGACAAATCCTTTTCATATGGCCTTTCATACAAAAACAATACCACATACCGGCGTTCAGCACATTCCTTATCTATAAGAGGATCGTTATTTGCAATACGTTGATTCTGTTCCCCCATAAAACGGGCACAATCAATCGTTGAGCAAACATCTGCTGGCAAAAACTCATAAAAATCTACAGCCACAGGAATTTCAGGAATATCCTTATCATATACCCGATAACAGGATATCCTGTTCTTTCTAGCCCACTTACGCAATTCCCTATATTTTTTTGAAAGCCTATTTTTAAAAAGTTGAGCCTGATATTCAGTTTTATCAGCCATATTATCCCCTTGTTAAATAAAAAAGGCTGCCAAAAGCAGCCTTTTTTGAAAAATTGCAACTTACTTATTTTCTGCTTTAATTCCGTAACGTTTGTTGAAACGATCAATACGACCTGCTGTATCAACAAGCTTCTGCTTTCCTGTATAGAATGGGTGACAAGCAGAACAAATTTCAACGCTGATGTTTTCAACTGTCGAACGTGTTTCGATTACATTACCACAAAGACATGTAATCTTTGTAAGTTTGTATTCCGGATGAATACCTTTTTTCATATTTCCCCCACTGCACTTGCCCTGCAACGCGGAATCTTATTCATATCGTTGCCACAACATGCAATTTAACTAATTAGTTTAAACATTATAGTTATTTAAAAGCTTTATGTCAATTTATAATCAAACAAAGCACACTACATTTCACCTGCAGTCCCTGCATTCATGCTGGCAAGGAAAGCTTCGTTTGTCTTAGACTTCTTCATGCGGTCAAGAATAAGCTCAAGGATTTCTGCATCTTCCATTGGATTCAGAACCTTGCGCAAAATCCAAAGTTTCTGAAGTTCGTTATCCGTAAGCAAAAGTTCTTCCCTTCGTGTACCAGATTTCTTGATATTGATTGCAGGGAAAAGTCTGCGTTCAGCCAGCTTTCTGTCAAGGTCGATTTCGCTGTTGCCAGTTCCTTTGAATTCTTCAAAGATTACTTCATCCATGCGGCTTCCAGTTTCCACAAGAGCTGTGGAAATGATTGTAAGTGATCCGCCTTCTTCAATATTTCGTGCAGCACCAAAAAATCGCTTTGGTTTATGAAGTGCATTAGAATCAACACCACCAGAAAGAACTTTGCCAGATGTTGGAACTGTAACGTTATATGCGCGAGCCAA
>SAMEA3663293__coassemble_343_pt1 | contig 10565 bp, 6 predicted proteins | sample SAMEA3663293__metabat2_low_PE_021 | metagenome-assembled genome bin SAMEA3663293 (sample SAMEA3663293) | pig gut metagenome | biome: pig gut; feature: pig-associated habitat; material: faeces | place: China | collected 2013
TGCCTCAATCACGATACATGGAACTTCCTGGTTGCCTGTAACGATGCAGTTGCCGATTTTCTTGATTTTACCGGCCACAGAAGCGTGTACAGGACAGTTCATGAATTTGTCACCAGATGCAATTTTCTGACCTCTGGCAACTTCATCCCCTACTTGAACAAGAGGCGCATTTGGAGCACCTCCCATGGTTACTGGAATGGTAACAGTTTTGCTAGCCGGAAAAGCATCGGTAATTGGACATTTATTTGTCAATTCCTTCATCTCTTTCGGATGTATACCACGCCTAAAAGTGTGCAGTTTCTTCATATTGATAGAATTATAGTATATGGAAAAAATCATGTCTATTTTAATGTGATGGGCAAAACAGTCATTTTGATATAAGATTGGATTATGACAAAATCAAAAAAAGCCTACATTTCTGGCGGTTTTCTCTTGACGGCAATAATTTTATTTACTGCCCTCTACAGCTGCCAGAAAAAGAAGACAACATCAGAATCCTATTTTGAATCCATGAACACTTTCATGAAAGTCCAGTGCTACGGAGAAAATTCCGCAAAAGCAAACCAGCAGGCACAAGAATGCATAACAAAGCTTGAACAGTATCTTTCTGTCACAAAACCGGAAAGCGACCTTTTTGCGCTGAACACCATCTCCGAAGAAAACGAACTGCTTAGCGGCTACCCGATTTCATGTAAAATCCATCAGGAAACTGCCCAGATTCTTTCCTTCGCCCTTGATATGGCGGCAAAAACCGACGGTGCTTTAAACCCTTGTCTGTATCCGATTACAAAGGCCTGGGGCTTTACCACAAAAAAATACCAGGTACCAGACTGGAATCTGATCCATGAGCTTTTACGAAACACCGACTATCGCAAAGTTCGGGTGACAGACGATTCTGTTACACTTATAAGCGGAATGATGATTGACCTGGGGGCTGTAGGCAAAGGATTTGCCGGTGACAAAGCCATAGAAATCATGAAAAGAAACGGCATCAAATCAGCAATTCTGGACCTGGGCGGAAACGTTCAGACTATCGGCTCAAAGCCAGACGGAAACCCATGGACAGTAGGCATTCGAGACCCATTTCAGCAAGGCATTGCCGCAAGCGTAAAAGTCATGGACAAGGCTGTAATAACAAGCGGCGGATACGAAAGGTTCTTCACAACTCCAGATGGCCGCAAATACATCCACATCATAGATAGCTCCACAGGCTTTCCTGTAGACAATGAAGTAGCCTCTGTAACGGCGATTGGCACAAGCGGCCTTTATTGCGATGCCCTTTCAACAAGCCTTTTTGTCATGGGTGTGCAAAAAGCAATTTCTTTCTGGAGGGCAGTTTCTGACTTTGACTTTGTGATGATCACCAAAGGCAAAAAGGCTTTCATTTCCAAAGGCCTTGCCGATTCCTTCAAGCTGGCAAAATCAAGCGGCCTCGTATCCGCAGACGGGATTGACCACGGCCGCAGTCATCGTAGTCGATTAGAAAAAGCGGCACCTTTCTACCTTACATAAGGCTTTGTCCACTTGTAAAATTCTGGTGCCCAATAATCAATGAACCAGCCTCCATCATAAAAGCCGTTTTGATTTGCGGTAGGACTCACAAAAAGCACCTTCAACGGATTTTCCGTATCATAATTGAATTCGTTGGAAACCCAGTTGCCTTCTTCCATCTGACCATCGCTTCGCGCACTGATTTTTACTCCATTCTGCTGGTCTTTTGGGGTGTACAATTTGATCTTGTATTTTCCTTTCTTTATGTTCAGATGAATCGCCATGCCGCCGCTCAAATACCATTTTTTTCTGTAATAGTTCGCTTTTCCTGGAATTGAAACCCATTCGTAAGTTGCTTTTGCACAAGAATAGGTCACATCGTTGCCATCTTCGTCCAAAATCAAAAGCCAGCAGCGCACATCGTTCATGGCTCCTTTATTTTCGGGGCGATAGATTATCAGCTCCCAGGGATTGAATTTTATATCTGGAGGATCCATTGAGAAGAGCATCTGGCTGGCAAAGGCGCATACAACAAAAAACGTCATTCGCCTTGCGATTTTCACAAACCCTTTCATGATTTAGATAACTCAAATATTTTCTGATCTGTGATTTTAAGCGTAAATCCGCTTTTAAAGAAAAGCCCTTCCACAAAACTTTGCAGAAGTTCGTAATAAAAACCAATGTCAAAACCGTTTCCATTCCAGGCCGTTTCATGGCTTTCAAAAATCTTTTTCCATATTATTTTACATTCGTTTTTTTCCAGAATCTCTTTTGTCTGTTCCCAAGGAAGCCCATCCAGCACAAGAGCACAATAAGAACAAAAAGCCTGCTCTGCATTTTCCACAACCGGCAGATTCAAAGCCTGGCCAGACCTTCTGCAAAAATCAATCAAAGATTCCTTCATCGCCGGATTCAGATTCAGCAGACGATTCACCGCAAAAGCAAACCGTTTGTCTGCTATCTGCGTATAAAGGGAAAGAAACTGCTGTGGAGCCTGAGGATCTATTATCTGGTCATACCGGCCTTGAGGAATTGCACCACAATTCAAATCAACGTAATCTGCGAATTTTTCGTCGCCCCTATTCATGCCAAAGGCTACCAGCTGATTTGTGATTTCATCCAAAAGCATTATTCTGTTGAACTGATTTTTCATATTTTTCAGTATAACCAAATAAATAGTTTTATTTAACGAATTTATGGCTCATAATATATTGTTATCAGGAAAAACTGCCGATAATGGTTGTGGGTTTTTGTTTAAACTCGCATTTTCATAGATTTTGGATAATTCCAGAATTAAGGACAACGATATGTTCAAATATTTTGTTTCGATTAAGGATAACAACCAGACTCTTACTCCTGTAGCAAAACTGGGGGAAAAAGACCTGAAAATCCAGATTGCATTAAAGGGAAGAACTTCCATCATGTTCTATCTTTGTGCCCTTACAGAAGAAAACAAAAAAGTTGCACTTCACGAAATCGGAAACATGCTGATCACAGACAAAATGCAGAAGAAAAACCCTTCATCCATAATCCTGGAAACAAAAGGATTTAACCAGGCCAGACTTCTGGTAACTAACAGGAAAGAAGAAAAGATCTTCAAAGCAATATTGAATTTTGCACCTATCATAAAGAAAATCGAAAAGGAATCTTTGAAGACACCAAAACTGAAATCAGATGATTACAGAAAATCGGCTAAAGATAAAATTCCAGAAAAAGATAAAACTTTGGCAAGTACAAAGCCAGAAAAAAACAAAATTCGGACAAAAGTGAATCCAAGCAAAAAAGACAATCTGCCAGAAACAGACTTGAACGAAGGCAAAACCGTTTTGAAGGTACGTCATCCTTTAAGCGTAAAACTCATTTCCATCATTACGATTATTGTTGGTTTTGCCCTAGGTTCCATCATTCTTCTTGTAAACTATTTTGTTTCCGCCGATGTGCAAGTAAGCGCAGAAGAAAACAACTTCAACTCAAACACAAGAGCAGCAAGCGATGTTCAGAATCGTCTGGAAACTGCAATTTCTGCAACAAGATTCTTTTTGAAAGTGCAGGAAAGGGAAGGCACAGCCTCTGATGAAAAGAAGATCCGGGACTTTTTTGAAGGCAACAGTGAGATTGCAGCCGTAATCATTCCTGGAACCGTTCAAATAGAAAACAAGACTTTCTTCCTGGCCCACGAAATCGAAGACCAGATGATTTCCACAATGATTTCATCAGAGCAGGAAGCCATACAATCCGTAGCGGAAGATGGGGTTACAATCTTAAATGTTTCACCGTATTTTAACAAAACTCCGCTGATTGCGATCCTTTCATCTGCTCAAACCATCACGCAAAAACCAGAAACACTGATTATCCTGTATTCCACGAACAAGATTTCAGAAGCGTTTGGAACGAACGCCATCAACGCTTCATTCATGGTAAATGAAAAAGGCATTATTCTGGCCCATGCACAGGAAGAACTGGTGCTTTGCGCAAAAGACATGAGCAATCTTGAAATCGTTCAGAAAGTAAGCGAAGATTCCGTAAAAAGCCGCCAGCTTCTCTTCAGTGATGAAAATGGAATAAAATATTTTGGTGCCTACACAAAGCTTGCACTAGGCGACTGCGCAATCATCACAATGATTGCGGAAGACACTATATTCGAATCAATCAGAGCCACAACCCGCCGAAACATTTACCTTTCCCTAGCAGTTCTGGCAATTGCCATACTCATAATCTGGTTCTTCTCAAAAAGCATCAGCTCTCCTGTGAAAAAACTGGCAAAAGCCGCAAAGCTTGTACAGGACGGACAATATGACATCCACCTTAAGTACAGGCACAAAGATGAAATCGGACTGCTTACTTCAAGCTTCATTCAGATGGGTAAAGGACTTGCCGAGCGAGAACGACTTAAGGACACTTTTGGCCGATTCACAAACAAGGCAATTGCCGAGCAGGCTATGCGCGGGGAATTAGCACTTGGCGGCGAAACAAAAAATGTAACCGTGTTCTTCAGCGATATCAGAAACTTCACTGCAATGAGCGAAAAACTGCATCCAGAAGAAGTGGTAAAATTCCTGAACGATTACATGACACGCATGGTTGAATGCGTGAACAAAACTGGCGGAACCGTTGATAAATTCATCGGAGACGCAATCATGGCTGTCTGGGGCGCTCCCATTTCCGGCTCAAGTCCTAAAGAAGACGCAATGAATGCCGTTCGTGCAGCCCTTATGATGCGCTCAAGCCTGAACGAATACAATGCACTTCGTGTCAGTCGCGGAGAAAAACCAATCCGCATTGGATGCGGAATTAACTCCGGTTCAGTTGTTGCAGGTCAGATCGGTTCCAACCAGCGAATGGAATACACCTGCATTGGCGACACAGTAAACCTCGCTTCACGTACAGAAGCTTTAAACAAGCCATTCGCCACAGACATTCTGATCACCGCAAACACTTACGAATTGATAAAAGACTATATTACAGCAGAAAAAATGCTTCCTGTAACCGTAAAAGGTAAAGAGAAGCCTATTGATATGTATGCAGTTGTAAACATTCCTGATGCAACTGACATTCCTGGAGCTGGAGCTTTGGGTCCTGCTTCAATGCATCAGCTTCGACAGCGCTGGGGAATAAAAGACCCGGATTTGACAGGTATAAACACAGATGATGAAGAAAAGAAGTTCAATATTAAAGCCAATTGATTTATTTGTTCTGGTTTTCTGCATTTCTGTAGCAGCATTCTTTTTGAATCTGTTCTGGAATGATCTGAACCAGATGCTCAGTAAAAACGAAACTCCTATTGCAACCGTCTCATACAAACGAAACAGCGTGCAGCGCAAATTCCAGGAAAAAATGATCTGGGACAGAATGCAGCAAAACGGCCCGATCTATAACGGAGACACTTTGCACACCTCTACTGATGCTCAGGCAACAATTCGTTTTCCTGACGGCCAAACTTTGGAAATTTTTGAAAATTCCATGGTTAAACTGGTGATGGATAAAGACAAAGCAATTTCCGTTGAACTTTCCGGCGAAACAAGCCGCGTTTCTGCAGACACAAGCAACAGCCAGAGCGAAGCTGCCATGTCCATCATCTCAAGGGACACTGGTTCAAAAATCCAGGTTCAAAGCGGCTCTGTCATGACAGCCCAAGCCGCATCTGACAGCAAAGAAATTCAGATCCAGGTAGAAAAAGGCGAAGCTGTAATTACATCAAAAACCGGCGAAAACGTAAAAGCTGATGCGGGCACAACAATTGCCGTAAACAATGAGGGAAAAACCCGCAAGCCAGAGTTTACCATGAAATTTCCGCCAGTTTCATATTTGGTTTTGCGGCAGGAAAGCAAAGATTCTGGCACAGTGCGCTTTGAGTGGCAGAAAAGCGGCTCAATTCCTGTCAGACTGGAAACTTCATTTGACAAAAACTTTGAAACCATCACTGGTTCCTATCTTTTTGAAAGTGAAAACGCAAAATCTCTTGCGCTTCCAGCGGGAACAGTTTATTGGAGAGCCAGGGCCGTTGCAAATCAAGATGACAGGGAATTCAAAGGTTCTTCAGATTCAGTAAGCGGAAAAATCACTGTTTTTGACGCAAAAACCCCTGTTCTTTTGCGCCCTGAAGATGGCCAGAAATTCTCGTACAGGTCAAAACTTCCGGCCGTAAGGCTTTCATGGAAAGGCAACGAATATGCCGCTTCCTATAAGCTTGAAATTTCTGATTCTGCTGACTTTAAAAACATAGTGATTGCCAAAGACGTTGAAGGTACTTCCCAAACCATCCAGGAATTGCCCCAAGGCAAATGGTACTGGAAAGTCACCCCATTCTACACATTGAATAAAACTGGAAGGGGCATATCTTCTGCTTCCGGCAATTTTGAAATCGTTCTTTCCCAATCTCTTGCAGCTCCTTTACCGCTGCTTCCAAGAAATGGCGAAAACGCAATCATTGGCAAAGACGTAAGCTTTTCATGGAAAAGCATGGCTGAAGCAAAAAATTACGATATAATCATAAGCAAAAACAGTGATCTTTCTTCACCAGTCTGGAATCTGAACATTAGGGACAATTATTACATCCTAAATACACAGGATTTTGCAGAAGGAACTTATTATTGGGCTGTTCGCCAGAATGATGAAGAAGGAACTTCCTCAGCTTACTGCAAGCCATGTAGTTTCAAAATGGAAAAAACAAAACCTGTCATCATCACAAAACTGGTAAGTCCACAAGACGGCTACACATGTGCAGCAAATAAAACAAAAGAAATGACGTTTGTATGGACAAAATCTGAAGAAGGTTCTGAATTCCAGATTTCCAGATCCATGGATTTTGAAACTACAGAATATTCACAAAAAGTTTTGGGTCTTTCCCTTTCCGGCCTTTCTCTGGAAATGGGAAAACATTACTGGCGAGTAGGAAATTCGTCCATACATAGCTTTACTGTAAGCGAAAACCTTGAAGGCCCAAAACTGGTTTATCCTTCGCAAAACAGCGAAATTCTTGCTGACGAAAACCAGCAGATTTCCTTCAGCTGGCAGCCTGTCTCTGATGCGGATTTCTATCGCTTTGTTCTTGCAGAAAAAAGCGCAAATGGATCTTCAAAGGAAATCCTGGTTCTGAACAAAATCAAGGATAACAATGCAAAAGTAATAGTCCCTTCAATTCAGAACAGCTTCAAAAACTATGAATGGAAGGTCCAGGCCTTCAAGGAAGAATCGGCCGCATCATCTGGCATTCGGGGGGAAATTTCTTCCCAAAGCTTCAAAATCAGAAGCCCTTACAAGATTGACAATGCTTATCCACAAGACAAGACCACAATTGCAGGACTTACCGCCCTTCTGGAACAGACAAAATTCAGCTGGACAAGCAAAGATATTGCCGCAAAACAGATATTCATTCTGGAAAAGGAAGATTTTTCTGCAAAAACCGGAAAAACAATTCGCCAGACAGTGCGCACAATTGCAAATCCTGCAGGTTCCATTTCAATCACCGGACTTAACAGCGGAAAATATTACTGGCATATACAGGCTTCTTCTACTGGCGGCACCGACATGTCATCGGAAGAATGGAGCTTTACAGTTGATCCAGTTCCTCCTCTTGCCAAGCCGATTCTTGGCTCTCCTGTAGACAAAACTGTATTTGGTGCCGCTTACCTTAGAACAAGCCGCACAATAAACTTTGACTGGCAAAGCGTGCCATACGCAAATGAATACAAATTCATCTTGAAACGAACCGATTCAAAGGTTCCTCTTATTGAAAAAAAGTTAAAAAAACTGAATTATAGTGTAGAAGTTTCTGACCTTGATTTGGCTTCCTTTGAATGGAGCGTTCAGGCCTTTAGAAAACAAGGAGAGTCAGCTATAATCCAGACAGGAGATGCGTCAAAAGCTACTTTCAAGATTGAGATTCCTATGCCACAAGAAATAAAAGCTCTTGATCAGGGAGTTCAATATGGCGAATAAAAAAGCATTTTTCATCCTGACCGTATTTTTGATTTTCTCTTCAGTTTCTTTTGCGCAAAAATCGAAAAAATTTTCCCAGAAAATCGAATGGACAAAAGACAATTACGCAACAAAATATGAACTTCAGGTACAGGTTTTATCTGGCGGCAAATATTCAGATTTTTTTAGGACAGAAACAGAAAAAAGCTTTGTGAACGTTTCTTTCCCAGCCGGCACCTATCGCTACCGGATTACTCAATTTGATTTGATTGGCAGAAAAACAGAACCTAGCAAATGGTTCCCCCTTGAAATCGTCCAGGCTGTTCAGCCAATTCTTTCAGCAAGCGAGCAGAAAACCTATTATTTTCAAAAAGAAAGGCCTGTGGAAATCACGATTTTGGGTTCAGGATTCACTGAAAAATCAAAATTTACAATCATTGACGAAAATACAAATGAACTTCCCTGCTCTGTAATCATACAGAAAGCAAAATCCGTAACCCTTTCCATTCAGGCAAAAAACGTAAAAGATGGGAAATTCCTTGTAAAAGTAAAAAATCCCCCAAATCTTTCTGCAACAGGGGCAGCTTTTTCTCTTGAAGCAGAGAAGACAAAATCCGTTGTTGCAGCTGTAACAGAACCTGATAAAGTTGCATCAAGGGAAAATGGTGCAAATAGCGCAAACAACAATAGCTCAATCAACAATAGTGCAAACAACAATAGCTCAATCAACAATAGCGCAGACATTATAAACAACAAAAACCTGGCAGCCAGCGAAAAATCTGCTGAACAATTGATTGAAGAAGCTTTTCTTGCAAAAAACGCCGCAAAAAAAGCTGCAGAACAACAAATCCAGGAGCTTTCACAAACAAATCCACAAAAAGCGAAGGAACTTGAAAATCTTGTTACCCAAAAACTTATGGAAGTGAAAGAAATTCCTGTGGTAAAAGAAGTGATTGTTGAAAAAGAAGTCATCAAGGAAGTTCCTGTTGAAGTTGAAAAAATCGTAGAAAAAGAAGTCATAAAGGAAGTGCCTTCTTCCACTGCCACAAAAGATAGCGAAGAAGAAGTTGAAGTCGTTGAAAAGAAAGTAAAGGAAGTTGTAGTCAAGGAAATTGTTGTTGAAGAAAAGATTATCACAAAACTTGACCATTCAGAAATAAAAATCAGCGCAGGTCCTGCCGCATACATCGGGCTTTACAACGACACATTGATTTCTCATTCAGACATGAAGATTCCTATTGGAGTCAATGTGCAGCTTAGCTTCATCCCCGTAAAAAACCAGAAAGGCTTTTTTGGTGCAAATCTGGACGTCAAACACTTCTTGTGGACTCAGGCAGAAGATAGCTATTTCATGAGCATAACCCAAACCTTTACTCATCTTATGTTTGATTACGAGCGTGCATTTTTTAAAGATCATCTGCGTTTTGGGTTTGAAATTGGGCCTGGAATCAATATAATATCCACAGAAGTAAAATATAAAGGCTCGCTTCTTTCGGATGCGACGGAAAAAACGAATCCCCTTTACATCTCTGCAATGGCTCAGTTTTCGATTTATTATGTTCCAGTTAAATCCGTAATGATTAAGCTTCAGGCAGATTATACCCACATTTTTGCACCGGATATGCCCACTGGCCTTTTCACCCCAGCCCTTACAATAGGATTCAGATTATAGTGAAAAAAACAGGCATTTTATTTTCATTGTCACTTTTCTCTTTATTCTTGACGATTCTCTCTTGCGATGCGGAATTCAACCAGTCCATCTCCAGCAAAATACAAGAGCAGACAACAGGTCAAGTCGTTTTTATTTCAAACACTTTTGATGTTGATAACCTGACAGTAAACCTTCCTTTGGGAAAGAAATATTCAGAACTTCCAGCCCCTGAATCATTTGGAAAATCTTTTGCAGGCTGGTATACAGACCAAACCTTCACAGACGAAGTTACTGACATTACAATATCCAAAGACAAGCAGTTTTTATATGCAAAATGGAATCTCAATATTTATGAAATTTCCTATATTTTGAACGACATGGGGGAAAACAATTCAAACAACCCTGACCGATATACAATTGAAGATTCTGTTGTGCTTTTGCCTGCCACTCCAAATGATTCAGATAAACCTTTTCTTGGCTGGTATGCAGAAAACACAAGCACAAAAAACAACAAATACAGAATTGCAGGCTGGCCGTCTCATTCATACGCAAAAGATTTTACATTATGCGCAAGATGGCCAGACGAAATCTCTGAGTTAAAAACCATCACCTATGAGCCGGCTGACAAAATCATAAACGATACAAGAAATTTTGGTTTCTATGAAAGTGATGAATCTGGAACCATTTTCGCTCCTGTCTACAAGGAAAATAATTCCGTTCCATTCCGAGGCTGGTACCTTTCTTCAGATTATTCAGGTTCCAGCGTTTCCAGCTTAGAACAGCTTGGAGCGCAGGATGCAACACTTTACGCAAAATTTGGCTACGACATCATTTACCACGACAACAATGCGCCAAACTTCCGAGGAAGTGGCAAAGACTCAGATGGTAAAGATCTTCCTCATACATACATTCCAGGAACCTCATTAAAATTGCCAACTCCTGTATTTAATGATCCAGCTCAAGGAGTTTCATTCTGCCGCTGGTATATAGATAGCCATTCCAAAGA
>SAMEA3663293__coassemble_349_pt1 | contig 10405 bp, 7 predicted proteins | sample SAMEA3663293__metabat2_low_PE_021 | metagenome-assembled genome bin SAMEA3663293 (sample SAMEA3663293) | pig gut metagenome | biome: pig gut; feature: pig-associated habitat; material: faeces | place: China | collected 2013
CAGCTGTTTCAATAACCTGATCGTCGCGAACTGAGCCGCCTGGCTGAGCTACAACTGTAACACCAGACTTGCGTGCGCGTTCAATGTTGTCTCCGAATGGGAAGAACGCATCTGAACCGATTGCAACGTCTGTGTTCTTTGCAAGCCATGCTTTCTTTTCTTCTGTAATAAAAACAGCTGGCTTTGTCTTAAAGAACTTCTGCCATTTGCCTTCTGCAAGAACGTCTTCGTATTCTTCGCCGATGTAAACATCGATTGTGTTGTCCCGGTCTGCACGTTTGATTCCGTCTACAAAATCAAGGCCAAGAACCTGTGGGCTCTGGCGAAGCCACCAGTTGTCAGCTTTCTGACCTGCAAGGCGAGTACAGTGAACGCGGCTCTGCTGTCCGGCACCAATACCGATTGCCTGTCCGTCTTTTACGTAACAAACTGAGTTTGACTGAGTGTATTTAAGAACAATCAAAGAAATAACAAGGTTCATCTTGTCTTCTTCGCTCATATTCTTATTTTTTGTAACGATGTTGGAAAGGCAGGAATTGTCAATCTTAAGGAAGTTGTGTCCCTGTTCAAAAGTTACGCCAAAAACCTGTTTCTTTTCAAGTTCGGCCGGAACGTAATTAGGATCAATTTTGATAACGCAGTAGTTACCGCCTTTTTTTGCCTTAAGGATTTCAAGAGCTTTTTCTGAGTAAGATGGAGCTACAATACCGTCTGAAACTTCCTTTTTGATAAGAAGGGCAGTTGCTTCGTCACATTCGTCAGAAAGAGAAATAAAATCGCCGAAAGATGACATACGGTCAGCACCGCGGGCACGAGCGTAAGCACAAGCCATAGGTGTAAGTTCAACGCCGTCAGTAAAATAAATCTTCTTAAGAGTGTCAGAAAGAGGTTTTCCGACTGCAGCTCCGGCAGGTGAAACATGCTTGAAAGAAGTCGCAGCTGGGAGACCAGTTGCTTCTTTAAGTTCCTTTACAAGCTGGTAGCCGTTGAAAGCATCAAGAAGATTGATGAATCCAGGTTTGCCGTTCAAAACTTCAAAAGGCAAATCTGCGCCGTTTTCCATAAAAACCCTAGCTGGTTTCTGGTTAGGGTTGCATCCGTATTTAAGAGAGAATTCGTTCATGGGGTAAAATATAGCGGTTTTTTGCGATTTTTACAATTGAGACACGAATATACTATTTCCAGAATTGCTTGGTTTTTATGTCCAGTTCTGCGGAGGTTTGCGCAGAATCTACAACCCAGATTGAACGGCCGCCTCGAAGGAAGAAAACTACTTCGTTTGGAGCGTATTTTATGTAGTGGCTGCCTTTAGAAAGCTCTTGAATTTGTGGTGTTCCCTTGTCCAGTCCGCCACCTAAAGTGCAGCGTACCATCTTCATGTTTTCTGGCAGATATACATGGCGGCCTGTTGCGTTCTGTGTGTAGACTGGCGCAATCATCAGGTCATCGCCCAAAAGCAGCTGGTCTTCGATGCGCAATGCAATTTCGTCGTCTGCAAAATCAAATGCCAGCGGCTTAAAGTACATTGATCCCTTTTCGCTTGCTGTCTTAAGCTGCTCATAAAGATATGGCAAAAGCCGGTAGCGCAAACTTATGAGGCCCCGGAAATCTTCGCTGTCTTCAAATTGGTAACATTCCTGCTCTCGGGTTCCTAATGCAGAATGGTTTCGCATAAGCGGCGTCCAGATTCCAATTCCAAGAAAGCGCAGCAATAGTTCCCGTGTTGTGTTGCAACCAAAGCCGCCGATGTCGCATCCTGTGTAAAGAAATCAGCACATGTTAAGCCCCGGAAGCTGGTGCAGCAAAACTTCTATGTGAGCCCACCAGGCGGCGTTGTCGCCAGTCCAGATGCCGCCGTAACGGTGCGCACCAATGTATGATGCGCGGCTAAAAAGCAGCACAGAATCCTTCACGTTTTGAGTAAAGAATTCGCTTGCGGCGCGGGTCATGTTGTATCCGTAGAGGTTATGGACTTTTGCATGGTTTACGGTTGCAACGCCATTTTCAACGTTTTCGGCAAGGCCGCCGGCGTTTTCCAGAGGTACTTTGTGGAAAAAGCTTTTGTAATCTTCCATGCTGTTTTGCACACTAAGAACAGTGTCTTTCAATTCCCAGGTGTCGTAAACTCCTGGATTTGAATTATCAATGAGTTTACGGATTTTGTTGTGGGCGGCCTTAAGCCCATCTTCTGAATAGAAAAGGGCGGGCTCGTTCATGTCATTCCAAAAACCATCGATGCCTGCGTCGGTAAGCGTTTTGTAAAGGGAACCGAACCAGGTTCGTGCTTTTGGATTTAAAAAGTCTGTAAAATGGGAAAGACCTGGCCAGACGCCGGCTGCAAAAGGTGTACCGTCAGCTTTTTTGCAGAAGAAGTCTTTTTCAAGCCCTTCTTTATCTGGATCGGCATTTTCCACTTTGATTCCTGCATCAATAATTGGAACGATATGGATATGCTTTTTTTTGAAGTCGGCAACAGTTTTTGCAAAATCTGTGAAGTTGTTTTTATTTACAGAAAAATCACGGAAGCTGTCCATATAATCAATGTCCAGGAAAAGCGCATCAAGAGGAATGCCTGCTTTTTTATAATTGTCATAAACCCTGTAAAGGTCGGCTTCTGATCCATAGCCCCAGCGGCTTTGCATGTATCCTAACGCCCACTCAGGAGGCACATAGCTTTTTCCAATCATCGTCCGGAATTGATGTGAAATGTGGGAAAGAGAGTTTCCTTCTATATAATAAAGATCAATGTGAGGCTCCTGTGCTGTAACTTTCAGTATATTGTGGCTGGTAAAGCCTGCATCAATCTGAAGTAATCCCGGATAATCAAAGAAAAGCCCATAAGCGTCTTTTGTGTCCGGTTCGTATAGAATTATGAATGGATGAGCACCGTAAAGACTTGTTTTTTCTTCGGTATGACTGAATTCATCTGTGCACCAGCAGTTGTATATTTTTCCGCGTTTATTGATCCCGCCCATGTTTTGTCCAAGACCAAAAATCATGGTTTTTTGGGTAAGCTGGATTTCCAGTTCAAACGATTTTGTTGAACCGTTGGAATTTTGTGTTGCAGAAGAATCGATTGATATTTTTCCTTTTGGAAAGTTTTTTGAATCGTCTGTAAATGTTCTTGAATCCTGTGGAAGAAAAACCACAGCCTCTGTGTTGAAAGGTTTTCCGAATGTGAATTTGTTTATCATATTTTTAGTATAAGGGGTCAGAATGGAAAAGTCGAATTTTTGAACGTTTTTTTATTATGAAAAAGAGAGAAAAAATGATAAAATGTAATAACAATTTTTTAATACCTATGGGTGGAAAAATGGCAGAAACTAAGAAAAACGGCACTTCGAAAACTTCTACAAAAACTACTTCGAAGGCATCATCAAAGACAACCAGAAAATCTTCTGGTTCAAGATCAAAGTCAAAGTCTAAAACGACTACAATCAGAATCGGATTTAAGGGAATAATTGCAATTCTTATTGTTGCAGCGCTTGCCCTTACATATCTTTATTTCTTTCAAAGACCGGTTTTTGATAATCTGAAAAATCGTTATTTGAATCCTCAGACTGCAGAAGCTCAGGGATCAATGGATTCTGTTGAGAATGCAAATGCTCAGGGACAGAATCAGAATGTGGTTGTTCAGACTGGCGATCAGACTGCTTATTTCTGGAATGCTGCTGAAAATGATCCGATGTTCTTTGGAAATCCTAATGCAGCCGCTTTGTTTGATGCAAATAAAGTTCCTGATGAAAATTCCGTGTCGGCTAAATCTATGATTTTCGTAAAGCCGCAGTTCACTTTGTCTTACAATGCTGAAAAATTGATTCCAAACTGGGTAATGTGGCATCTTGATAATTCCGACTTTGGTGATGCAGAACGTGGAGATGATTTCCGCCCTGATGATGGACTTCCTTCTTCCTGGTATGCGGTTACAAAAGCTGACTATCAGTATACAAAATACGGATTTGATCGCGGCCACGTTTGTCCATCTGCTGACCGCACAAAAACTCAAGGCGACAACTCAAATACTTTCTATATGTCGAACATGATTCCTCAGGCTCCAGACTGTAACCGCGTTTTGTGGAAAGATCTGGAATCTTATGAACGCCGTCTTGCTGAAAGTGGTCGCGAACTTTATATTGCTGCCGGCCCTCATGGTGTAGGCGGACAGAGTGGAACTGGCGAATGGTCAGAAATCGAATTGATTTCAAAGAATTCCAAAAAAGCCGACGGATCTCCACGAAAAATTGAAGTTCCTGCGTATTGCTGGAAGGTTGTTCTGGTTCTTGATCAGGGAAGCGGTGACCTTTCTCGTGTTACTAAGGACACTCCTGTTATTGCGGTTTATATGCCAAATCGCCAGGGAATTGCAAAAATCGATGGAAAATCAGTTGGCTGGGATGCATATCTTACTACTGTAGATGATATTGAGGCAAAGACAGGTTACGACTTCTTTGCAAATCTTCCTGATGATATTGAAGAAACCATTGAATCAAAGAAATTCCAGATGATTCCTGTAAAATAATCTTTGATTTGAAGAATCGTTGCAAAATCTAATAAATAATGATGCCCGGGTTTTGAAATCTTTCATGGTACGGGCCATATTTTTGAGGGCGATATGATAGAGTTGTTGGCAAGAATTTTTATTAAGGATCATAAAGATGTGGATAATCCTGTAGTGCGAAGGAAATATGGGATTTTGTGCGGTGCTGCAGGAATTTTTTTTAATGTGCTTCTTGCGGCCTTGAAATTCATTGCGGGTATTCTTTCAAAATCTATTTCCGTTACTGCTGATGCTGTGAACAATCTTTCTGATAGCGCAGGTTCGCTGATTACGATTTTTGGATTCAAGCTTTCTGGCAAGAAGCCGGATGCCGATCATCCTTTTGGCCATGGCCGCATTGAATATATTGCCGGGCTCATGGTCGCTTTTTCCGTTTTGCTTGTGGGACTTGAGCTTTTGCGTTCTTCTGTTATGGAAATCATTGAGCCTTCGGAAACAAGTCTTTCATTCTGGACTTTTCTGATTCTTTCGTTTTCTGTCCTGATTAAATTCTACATGTTTGTCTATAACAGAGCCACTGGCAAAAAAATCAATTCGGTAGCCATGGATGCGGTTGCCAAAGACAGCTTGAGCGATACTGTTTCTACTTTTGCTGTAATTGTAGCCGCCGCTCTTTCTTTGGGATTTCCTCAGTGGAATCTTCCGTTTGATGGAATTGCAGGGGTGGTTGTTTCGCTTTTTATCTTGTGGAACGGCTTTGAAGCTGTAAAAGATACGGTTGATCCTTTGCTTGGTAAGGCGGCTGACGAAGAACTTGTAAAACAGATTGAAGCAACCGCCATGGAAAACAAAAGTATTTGCGGAATCCATGATCTGGTTGTGCATGATTATGGGCCTGGCCGTCTGATGATCACTTTTCATGCGGAAGTTCCTGGCGACGGCAATATTTATGAGTTGCATGACGATATTGATGTGTTGGAAATGACAGTTTCGAAGAAATTTAATTGTATTGCAACAATTCATATGGATCCAGTTGATCTCAATAATCCGGAACGTAAGGAAGTTTCTGCGCTCATTTTTGAAGAGGCCAAAAACATTGATGAACGAATTACCGTTCATGATTTGCGCATTGTTCCGGGTACAAGCCACACGAATCTTATTTTTGATGTTGTGCGGCCCCATGATTGCAAATATTCGGTGGAGGAAGTGAAAACCAAAATCAGTGAAGGCGTAATGGCCAGAAAACCGTTCTATTTTTGCGTCATTCATGTGGATTCACCGTTTTAATATTTTGCAGGCTGTTTGTGTAGCTTGATGCTATGCAAGGTGAATGAATGGTGGGTGCGTAGCAGAAAATCCCTGCTCGCAGGAACCCTTCCAGGGCGCAGTGAGGACAGCAGTGAGTGCGACGGGGAGTTTTATGCGAGAGCACCCACCCTGCACGCACAAGGTGAATGCATGCGCATAAGCGAATAAACTATGCAAACAAAGGTGTGGATTTGAGCCATTGTGCAACTGCAGTCGCTTCTGCATCAAGTTCGCGATCGTCTTCAACAAAAGCGCTTAGTTTTCGCACTTCCTTGTGAATTTCTTGTGTGAATGGTGCAAAATCATCTTTGCCAGCCAAATCAACTGCCTGCATTGCTGCCAAAAGATGGGTAGCAAACTGAAGGAAAACCAATTCAATCTGTTCATTGAATTTGCGGGCAGAAATAGTTCCCATGGAAACCTTGTCCTGATTCAGAGCTTCTGTTGGCTGACTTGTGAGTGATATTGGGAAACAATAGCTCATTACTTCTCCACGAATTGCAGAAATTGTGATCTGTGCTGCCTTAAATCCAAGTCTTAGCCCGGCTCGTGGATGATCTGCTGGAGTGAATGGAATCAGGTTTTCAGTAAGGCCGTTGAATTTGCCGTCAATTATTACTTCTGCCTGTTTGTCTGAAAGGTCAGAAATATTTGCCAATGCTGTTCTCATGTAATCGCAGGCAGCGCAGATGTGTCCGCCGTAAAAATTGCCGGTGTTGTAAAGTCTGCCCGCTTCAATATCCACAAGGGGATTATCGTTTGCCGAATTTAATTCCTCTGTAATCATGTCGCGGGCAAAACGCAAAGTGTCGCGATATACGCCGTTGATCTGCGGTGCGCAGCGAATTGAATAGCGGTCTTGAATTTTGTTTTGCTGAGCAACAAAGCCTTTGCCGTCAAGCTTTTCAATTTGTGTTTTCAGAAAATCTTCGTAGCGGAAAACTCGTTTTGAATCTTTTATGATGTTGTAAACGTAAGCGGCGCTGTCACATTGTCCTTTGTGATTTTTTATTTCGCTTACTTTTGCAACAAACGGCGTGTCCTTTCCTCTTGTGATTTCGGAAGTGACAGCCGTTAAAAAATCAGATATTTTTGCAAGCCGCTCAGCTTTTTTCCATGCCAGAGAGGCAACGGCGGTCATTACTGATGTTCCGTTCATTAATGCAAGGCCTTCTTTTGCTTCGATTGGCAAAGGTTTTATGCCTTCTGCTTCAAAAGCTTGCTTTGTTGGAACTATTTTGCCTTTGTAATAGACCGTTCGTTCACCCATAATCGCTGCTGCCAGATAGGAAAGCGGGGTAAGATCTCCAGAGGCGCCTACAGAACCAAGCTGAGGAATTACAGGAATGATATCCTTGTTCAGCATTGTGACCATCATTTTTGCAAGTTCTGGACGAATTGCGGAATGACCGCCTTTTACGTTTCCGTTAAGTCTTGCCAATACTACTGCGCGCCCGGTTTCATGATCGAATTTTGGTCCTAATCCGATTCCGTGATATGTGCAGATATCCCGTTGCAATTCGCCAGCTTTGTCTACGCTGATCTGATTATGGCAAGAGTCCCCGAAATCAGTTGTTACGCCATAAGTTGGCACTCCAGTAGCAATGTAGTCTTCCAGAAATTTTCGTGATTTTTCCAATGTTTCCCAAAATTCTTTATCTTCTGGAAGTGTTACCTGCAGGTTTTTGTATGCGACATCCCATACATCTTCAATAGAAAGGTTTTCACCACTAACTAACAATGCCATTAATTTTTCTCCTCTATCTTATTTTATCGAGAAATAAGTGGGAATAAAATAGATTTCGTCTTGTTTTTGCGATGATTTCGTTTATCTGATTTTTGGGGATGGTCCATCCTTTTTGAGAAGTCTGATGAGTTTTAATCCTTGAAATTGCAATTATTTAAGGTAAACTATGGTACAATAATGGTAATGGAGTTTGAAGTCTTGTAAGGAGACGTGTAATGAAAATCGAGCCAGTTTCATCCATAAATTATGATGGCGGAAAAGTAAGCGCTGTCCGAGGTTATTCCAAAAAAGAAATCCGCAAAAAGCTGGAAGAATACCGGGAAAGTAAATATTTGCTAGCTGCTCAAGAAAAACAAGACAAAGAATATCTTTCGCTTTTTTCAAATCCGGATCACTTGAGTTTCGCCGAGCTTTTGGAACGGGAATTGCGCAGCAAATCGTAGCTTTTGCGCAGCGGCAGGGATTGGAATGGTTGCAGAGCAAAAGTGTAATGCGGTGGCAGAATAACTGAGATTTTATACGCTTCGTTTTAAAAATATTCCTTAAACTTCGGTTTTATAATCAGTTCATATTTAAAATATTATCTATCAGCTTCCTCTTTTCGTTTTTTTCTTGCGATATATAAGGTGAAACGCATTTTTTTTGATTAGGTTTGCGAATTTTACGGACTATTTAAATTCACCAGTATCTTTATCATCGGCAGCTATAAAAAATGGTCCGTAAATTTTGCTGTGCAATATTTTGGAAGCTTATCTGTTTTTAATATTTTACGGATCATTTTGGAAATTAGAAATTTGGTCCGTAATTATTACTGGTAGTTGGCAAAAATATCATAATAAAGAGGCGCTTTTTCTGGTTTTTTACGGACCAAATCGAAAATTGCTATTTTAGTCCGTAAAAAAACGAAAAGAGATGAAAAAAGATTTTGCAATTTTGGAATAATTACGGACCAAATCGCAAAAATTAAAAAATAGTCCGTAAAAAAGGGAAAAGAGATGAAAAAAACAATGGAAATCGAGCAGCTGCCGCCATGCCCATCCATAATTGAACTGGAAAACTATAGAAATAAGCTCAAAAAACTGATTGGTTATAAAAAAATAGCGCTTTCCAAAGCTGTGGAAGGTAGACTGCGCATCAGTTCTGCACATGGGGTAAGACAATTTTATCATGTGATCGATAAAAGGCAGCTTATGGGTAAATATATTCCTGCTGAAAATACTAAGCTTGTCAGGCAGCTGGCGCAAAAGAGTTATGATAAGCGATTGGTTTCAAAAATGGTACAGCTTGAGAAATCGATTCGGAAGTTTTGTGTCGAAGTGTCCAGGCTTGTGCCGGAATGCATTTTTGAAAATTTGAAAGAAGATAGAAAATTGTACGTGCAACCTGCTGTGCTGCCTGACAAGGAATTCGCAAAGATTTGGCTTAGCGAAGAATACCACGGCAAGCCGTTTTGGGATGGAGATAAGAGTTATTTTACAGCGGGTGGCTTACGGGTAAGGTCCAAAAGCGAAATTTTAATTGCAAATACCTTGGAGCGGTACGCAATCCCTTTTAGATATGAATATCCTGTAGAATTGCGTTATTTGGGTACAGTAAATCCTGATTTTTATGTGTTGAGATTGTCTGATAGAAAAGAATTTTGCTGGGAACATTTTGGAATTATGGATGAGCCAGATTATGCTGAACAGGCGGTTAGAAAGCTTTTAGCATACGAACAAAGCGGCTGGTTCCCTGGCAAAAATATGATTGTTACATTTGAATCTTCAAGCCACCCGCTGGAAGAAAGAATGCTGCAATGTTTGCTGGAAAGTTATTTTTGTTAGGATAAATCATAGCTTTTGCGCAGCGACAGGGATTGGAATGGTTGCAGAGCAAAAGTGTAATGCGGTGGCGCATTGAAAAAGTGATTATTTTGGTGGAGCTTTTTTTTTGTTTTGGTATGTTTTTTTAGTTTTAGTTGAACCGCATTACGCTTCGAAGGCGAATGCCGGAGCCATGGAAAGCCCGGTGCCAGCCTGATGGCAGCCGCCCGGGATTAATTGTTAAAAGTTGTGAAATTTTGTAAAATGATTTTATGGTAATTAGTTCTATCGACCTGAAAGATGGTCACGTTGTTCAGTTGAAAAATGGTAAGGACCTGGTTTTGGCCCGTGATGATGCAGATGCTTTGATTGCAGAATTTAATAAATATGGCGAAGTTGCTGTTATTGACCTTGATGCGGCAATGGGTCACACAAATCCAAAGGGTGACACTGTAAATACTCCGCTTTTGAAAAGTCTTTTAAGAAAGGGAAATGTGCGTACTGGGGGCGGAGTTCGTTCTGTAAAGCGTGCCCGTGAATTGATTTCTCTTGGAGCAGAAAAGGTTATTATTGGTTCTGCGGCATGGAAAAAGGATCCTGAAAACAACAGCAATGTTTTAAATACAGAGTTTCTGGAAGAGCTGGTTGCTGCGATTGGTAAGGACCGGGTAATTATTGGCGTTGATGCTTTGAACGGAAAAATTGCCGTAAAGGGCTGGGCTGAAACTATTGATGTTTCAATGGTTGATGGCGCAAAGATGGCTGAAAAATATTGTTCTGAGCTTTTGTTTACTTGCGTAGAAAAAGAAGGCTGCATGCAGGGAACAAACATGGAAATGGCAAAGGAACTTCGTGAGGCTGTTAAGTGCCGCGTAGTTGTTGCCGGTGGCGTTTCTACTGAAGATGAAGTTTGTGAGCTTGAAAAAATGCATTGTGATGTTCAGCTTGGCATGGCTTTGTACACTGAAAAGGTTTCTTTGAAGAACAGCTTTATGCGTTGTCTTGACTGGGAAAAGGTGGCTTGCGTCCTGGCTGCTTGGCTGATGCGAG
>SAMEA3663293__coassemble_350_pt1 | contig 10347 bp, 4 predicted proteins | sample SAMEA3663293__metabat2_low_PE_021 | metagenome-assembled genome bin SAMEA3663293 (sample SAMEA3663293) | pig gut metagenome | biome: pig gut; feature: pig-associated habitat; material: faeces | place: China | collected 2013
GTATTCCGTAATATCCACCTCTTTGTGGAAGCGCAGATAATAAAGATAGCAGCGAATCTGATCTGGACTAACGCCAAGCAAATCTGCGGCGGCCCGCCTGTAGCAAGTCTGCTGATAGAAATACAGTTCCGGCTTTAGATTCATATCAGTCTTGTAGTCCACAATTGTGAATGTGCCGTCTTCATTCTGAAAAAGCAAGTCCAGCGAGCCGGTAAAAATCCAGCCGTCAATGCTGGTGCGGTAAGTCCATTCGGGCCGCACAATGCCGCCACGTTTTTTGCAGGCAAAAAGCTCTGATCCAAGCTTGGAATTTGCAAATCCGACTTTCATTTTGCGACAAAGCTCAAAAAGCAAAATCTGGTCCCTTTCCGACAAACTCAAAGCATAAGATTTCAGATTCTCATCCTCAAAGCTTTTGCCATTTGCATAACATTCCATAACAAAATGCGCCAAAGTTCCAAAATCCGCATACGAAAACTTATATTGCCTTTGCTCAGGAATATCGCTTTGTTTTACAACATTGCTTTTTTGCTCAATTATTTCATTGATTCTGCCATATTCAGCCAAAGGAACATCAGAAAAATGCAAACCGCATTCCGGAGCCTGAACCATCTCCAATGCACTTGGAGAAAGCCGCTTAACAGCAAGCTTTGGCGTTTGAATTATTTTCGCATTTTTATAAGTTTCTTCCCTTTGTGCGCAAAGCTCTTCACGTTTTTTATCCGTAGAAGAAAGTTGCGCAGAACTTTCATTACGAGCTTTCCATAAAAGATTTTTTGGCTTTGCTCCAATCAACATAAAATCAAATGGAGCTTGTGGATTAAACGGCAAAGCTATATCTTCGTAAGCAGAAAGGGCTTTTTGTCCATCAAGATAAAAGTTCGGATAGTACTGAGTCAAAAGATTTGCTATGAGCGTTTTATCAGACTGGGACGAAATCGAAATACCTTTTCTTTTATCTGTTTCGCCAGCGGTTTCCAGGCTTCCAACAATATAAAAATCTTTTACAGCGCGAGTACATGCCACATAAATCACACGGCGAGATTCTGCCAAAGCTTTCTTATCCGCAAGATCCTTCTGACGGATAAAGAAAAAATTATCATCTCCATCTGGAAGCTTTACGGAAACACCATTTTCGTCGTCAAAAAAATAATTTTCCGTTTTGTCAGATTTTGGAGCGCCACTGATTCCCCAGATGAACACATGATTAAATTCCAGACCTTTGCTTTTGTGGATTGTCATGATCTGCACGCCATCTTGTTTTTCCAGTGGATAACTGACTTCTTTTACATCAAGCTCAGTCCCATCTGCATTCCATGTATTTATTTCCGCTGCTTTTATCTGACCCAGCTGATCGATGAACCAGCCAACGCTTTTTCCTGCCTGGTCACACTCCCGGGCAATTTCATACAGCAAATCGTACTGCTCTCCAAATGCTTCCACCTGAGAATTGAGCAGAGTCTCAAATCGATAACCTGAATCATACCAAAGCACATCAAGAGTCTGAGTAAGAGGCCGCCCTAAGGACTTTTCCTTTTCTTCCATGAACAGTTTTCTGGCATCCAGATATTTTTCAAATTCTTCATTTGAAAGATCAGCTCTTAAAATCTCATCGTTCTTATCATCAAAGAATTTTTCATGGGACAAAATCGTTTCCATGCTCACCTGGGAAAGGCCGGCAAAAGGAGAACGCAAATAAGAAGCAAACGCTGTCACATCCGATGGATAAACGCAAAGCCTCAAAAAATTGTAAAAATCATTTACAGGTCCGTCGCTAAAAATTTTTGCCTGCTGATCCAATGAATAAGGGATTTCAAAATAATCAAGCCAGCGGGTAAGAACATCTCGTTTACTTCGGCTTTTTTCCAGAATCGCAAAATCAGAATAGCTTCCATCAGGATCTTTACTGTGCATTTCTTTAATTTTTGATGCAATGAAATATGATTGAGTTTCGTCGCTATCCATAAGATGATTCAATGACATTTCATTCTCAAGTTCATTTGTCTTAAGGAAGAACGCCATGTGGGCACAACAATTATCCTGGGTTATGGTAACCGGCGGAAAAACAACTTTATTTGCCACGTCTGGTTTTGTTGCGCAAGAGTCACTGCTGTATCCAGCTTCATAAAGCTGATCCAATGGCACATCTTTCATGAAAACTGATCCTGGCAAAACACAGTTATCATCCTTTGGATCTGGAACATCAGGAACAGGTACAAGAACACCACCCTGAGCTCTGTGGCCGCCAAAAATATGGTTGAACGAAGAAAGCAATTCAGCTGTTGAACGATAATTGTTGGTCATATGCAAAAACGCGTCTTGCCCATTCAAAGAAACCAGATCATTTTTCAACTGATTGAATACTGCAACATCAGCGCCGCGGAATTTATAGATAGACTGCTTTTCATCCCCAACAAAGAAAAGCTTATTCTGTTCCAGCATAGGAAGGAGCGATTTGCGCAGTGCATCTGAGTCCAGGCTATTTTTTGGGAAAGGCGCTTCTTTTTCCGAATCAATAGAAAGAAGGAACAGCAAATCGCGGTTCGCACCGTTATTATCCTGAAACTCATCTATCATGATTTTTTTGTAAGCGGCACATTCCTGGCGGCGAATATCATCCTGCTCAACCAAGGTGCGCAAAGCCATTTCACTAACATCCTTAAAGGTCAAAGCCCCGGATGAACGCTTTTCCAAGTTTATTTCAAGCAAAAATTCATCAAGCAGTGCAAAAAGTCCTTCAAAATACTTAAAATTAAAGACGTAATTAATTAAAGAACGCAAGAATCTTGCCGTTGAATTTAATTCCACTGGATCACCAGCTTTTCCACGGGCCTGTTTAATCAAAGTTTTCAATGTATCTGAACCTTTAAGTATAAAACTGGCAAAAGTATCAAAAGCATTGATTAATTTTTCGAGTTTTTCCTGCAATTCCCCTGCAGATCCATCAAAATCTTTTGAAGAAAGTCTCCTTCCGTTCCATAAATCTTCAAAATCACAATAGATTTTATATGCATCTTCCAGTTTTTCGATTTTATTTTTACCAGGCTTTTCCGCAACATATTCGTCATACTCTTTTTTAAGAGCCGCAATAATTGCCGGATAAGGAGTACATTTTAAAACTTCCGGATCGGTACACCCGCTGTTATTAAATCCCATCAAATAATTAAACGCCTGACACACTTTTTCCTTTTGGATTTCAATGAAAGTGGAAAAGATGTTTTCTGGAGTTGCAAGACTTGTGTAATTTGCGATTATGGATGCAAAAAAATCTTCCGCAAAAGTTTGCAGTTCTCCAGGCTTTGAAAACGCAAGGACAGCAGGATTATCGCGATGGGCCAGAACAAATGACAACGCTTTTGTCTTAATGCCAGAAATACTGTCCGCTGAGCCAGTAGTAAAATCCGGGCGAATGCCATAACGATTTGCGCTTTGCCTCAAAACGCCGCCGCAATAGGAATCCAAAGTCTGAATATGCACATTGGCAAAATCATCCAAAGCTTTTTTCGCTCTATCCCGTTGTGGTTGGGGAGTTTTTTCATTATTTGCGAATTTTCCAAGATTGCTGTAAATGCGGGCATACATTTCTGCGGCGGCTTTTTTTGTAAAAGTCAAAGTAAGAATCTGGGAAGCCCCAATATTTTCGTTTTCCATAATAAGCCAGGCAAACCTTGTGGCCAAAGTCTGGGTTTTTCCAGAACCTGCTCCAGCGGCTACAATAGTATTTATGTTACTGCAGCAGACTTTCCTTTGTGATTCATCAAGTTTTCTATCCAACAAATCAAGATATTCGTATTTCTTTTCCATAATTCATCCACCCTACTCGCTTTTTTTCAGTCGTTTTACAGGATTTCCGCCAACCTTAAAAATGCTGCGACAAACACTTTTGTATTTGCAAACCGCACAATTTCGCATTGGCTCAAAAAGGTGCGCATTTCGCTTTGGATCAACCACCGGCTCAAAATTACTCTGATCTACCGATTCCTTAAATTCCTTTGCAGCCTCTATGGCAAAATTCATAGTTTCTTCATAATCCTGAACAGTTTCAGAAGAATTGCGTTTTTTTGGAATCACAGAAGCCACAGTTGCCTTTTGAATGGATACAAACGCTGCTTTTGAAGGATTAAGTTTATTTTCCTGCGCCAGCTTTACATACAACGGAATCTGAAAATCCCCCAGCATATAAGAATTTTCGCCAGTTTTCGCCAGTTTTTCCTGAATCCAGCAATCTCCACTTTTCTTTGTGCTTGATTTCTTGTAATCCAGAATCACATCCGAATCAACATCAGACATTACACAGTCAATTTTTCCATAAAGGCACAAATCTTCATCCTGCAGATAAGCCCAATACTCCTTTTCCAGCTGACTTGGCGAAAAATCCGGGTAAGTGCTGAAAACAGTCAAAATCATTTTGTACAGGATATTCACAATTGCGTTCTTCTGACTTTTTATCATGTCCAAAACAAGGGGCATTTTTGAATAATGGCGCAAAAACACAGCTTCATCAAAACTTTTTTCTATAAGGCTCAAAACCGTTTTTTCAAAAGAATCAGTTTGGCTTTCGCTTTTTTCACCACCGGCAGTACTTTCATCCTGCAATACAGGACTTATTTTCTGATCGCGAATAGATTCCATTACCTTTTGGACAATCAGATGATAAAGGTTTCCCATTTCAAACTGATCCATCAAATCCGTTTCCAGCGAATCTTCCTTCATCTGCAAAACCGAAGAAAAAAGCCACTTTCGGGGGCAAGGATAAAAAGCATTCAAATCCGTCTGAGTGATTTTTATTTTATCTGGACCGGTTTTTGGATTTTCAGCACAGATTCTGTTCATGTCTTCATAAAGCTTGTGGTGAACTTTTTTCTGCAGTTCATCGCAAACAGAATAATCAGCCTGGCTTTCTTCTGAAGAATAAAGCTTTTTCTTCCAGGCTTCAAATTCTTTTACCTGCAGATGACTCAACGTTTTTGGCGCCTGCTCAGAATCTTTTCCATGACAGAACCACAATTTTTCATTTTTCACAAAATCATCTTCATCCCTGAAAGTTGATTTGTTTTCACCCGTAACCTTATCTTCCACGCTTAAAAAATTATGCGGAATCGCAAAACCGTCAAATGTGTTTTCGGAACAAGTAAAATACTGCTTACCTTCATCTGCAAATTTGTTGTAAAGCCACAGAAACTGTTTTGAAACGTCCACAGTTCCCATTCCCAATGTCTTTCGTTTGATGTCATTCAAAAAATCCAGCTGCTTGAATGTTACTGACACATCATTCTGACTGCAATTAAGCACAAAATTGTATTTGTATGCAGAGCAGGCAGCTACCCTGTACTTAAAAACATTCACCCCGTCACTGGAATTTTGAGGAGTATAGGTTTTGCCCTTCAATTCATTCAGGAAAAATTCAAATGGATTTTGAACTGAAAATCCCATCTGTTCAAAATAATCTTTTTCGATTTGACTAAGCTCTTCCAGATATTTTATTGAGCGGCTCAAAATGTTATTTGCGCTTTCGGTAAATCTTTCTTCATCAAGAAAACCGTTTTTAAATGCAAACCAGCCGATGCGCACCTCCTCAAAGGTTTTTGCCTCACAAATTCTATTCACCGCAGCCTTAAGTTTGCGGTACCGCTCCAGAATCAGATTCGTTTCGTTTCCACCAGTACTAAGGGTTTCTACCCAGGAATCAGTTACCTGATCATCATCACATGATTTTTTATAGGAACAAAGACAGTGCCGTTCACATCCCACTTTTATCAGTTCCAGCGTCCAGTCAGAAATTTGCCCATTTTCGTTTGCCTTGCTCCATGGCACATAACCGTTCAGCAAAAGTTCCCGCACACTTTCATAGGAAAAATCCGTTTTTTTACATTCATTCAAAAGCTCAAAAATATTTCCGGCACAATTAACCGTAAACGAAACCCCTGCGCGCACCACAAAAGGAATACAATAATTACGAAATTCCCTTTCGATATATGGCCGCACATTTTCCAGATCCGGTACATGAACGGCAATCTGGTTCCACATCACGCCCTTTTCCACAAGCCTTCTGATATTAAGCGCCGTTTTGCGAAGTTCCGTGCGGGAATTTTCGTATTTTGTGCCACAAATCCTGGCATCTTCAAGTGACGGCACTTTTACAATCTGCACATTCTGCGCATTTTTCAAAATCCCTTCATATTCCAGAAAATCTTCCAGAATTTCTGGATAGAACAAAACAAAACCAGTTCCATTTTCCGCAAAATCAGGATTGCACCAGGCTTGCTCAAACATCTTGTGATTTTCCAAAAAATCGCAATAACGCTGATAAAGCTTTTCGTAATCCTGATCTTCACCATCAGGATCAATTCCGTTCTGCTCAATCTTTTCTACAAAACGTTTATGCCACATATCAAGGGCCGTAAGATTTTTAGAAAGCCAGTCCGTAAAGAAAAGCGCATTTTCTGCGAATTGAGGATTTATAATAGTAGAAAAAAACAGCGGGTCACCATTTTTTTTAGCCTGTGCGTTTTCTTCCAGAATCTGGTAGACAAAAAATTTACGCAAAATGGAAGGAATAGCATGATAACCGTCTTTCCTGACAGAAAGATACTGTTCCTTAAAGTTATCCCAAGGCAAAAATCTACCCAGGTCCACGGTTTTTACTCCTGATTCTTCAGGATTTTGAACCACCCAATCTGCCCAGGTGTTTGTATCAATGTCAGTTGGAAAAACAAATATCACATCTTTTTTTTGAAGCTTGTCTTTTAGAACTTTGCGGATTTCCAACGGTTCAATTATCTTCTCACTCATATCCACTCCCAAAAATGCAGCAACGGCATACTATTATATCTATTATATCAATTATAGCATGAAAGGGTTCAAATAATGACACCCTGCTTCCAAAGCGGCATCTGAACTTTTTTTGATTCTGCTGGATTTTATTTAATATTACAACTTGTTATAAGTTGATATTATTTACATGATGTTATAAAATTAGGATATCTTGTTTGGGACAAAATGCAGGTGTATGCCTGTATAAAATAAAACGGTGGCTTTGCCATCATCATGGAGTTCATAATGAAACTTTCAAAGATTCTTTTGACAACAGTAGCAGCAGCAGCTGTAATTGGTTTGACATCTTGTGGATCTGGCGATGACGATCCAAACAAAATGATCAAAGGTAGCAACAGCAAATATTCTATCGACTACACAAACGATAGCACAAAAATCAGCCGCGGATACAAGGACACTTACTACAAGCACGCTGGTGCAGCAGTACAATTCACATTCGAAAACCAGTCTGCAGAAACAGCAGGTTCGGGTGTAATGGGTCTTATTTTTGACCTTGCAGGAAGCAAAAAAGAAACAAGAAGCTTCGATGTAGTTGGCGTAAAGACATTTGATGGTAGCAACAAACTTCAATATTACATTTCAAGATATACAGGTGTAGTAGATATTCAGGATGACAACTTTGGTGCATATAAAAAAGGAGAAAATGGTCATACAGAAAATGGTCCTGCTACAGAAATCGAATATAAAAAAGCTTTCCAGAATGCTGAAGGTACAAAAGACGGCGATACTGTAACAGTTACTGCCTATGCAATTCAGAAAAAAATGGAACAGGCTGGTAAAGATGACAGAAACATAGATTATGCAGCTCGCGAATGGGTTTACAAAGTATACCTTTTGAACAACGAAATCAAAAAGCTTGATAAAGATGGCAACCTTATCGACACAAATGGACAAAAAGTAGAGCTTGATGAAAAAGCTTGTCTTGCAACAATCGCAACAGGTTATACTGGAGACAAACCTACACAGAATAAGCTTGCTGTATACGCTAATGTTTACCCAAGTGAACGTGAAGCAGGTGATGGAGGAATCACAGGATGTGGTACACTTACTGGTACATGGACATTCCATGGTGACTACTATGCTTGCGATGTAGAAGAAGACTAATTTCTGCCAGATAGTTAGCTTTTTATGAAAGGGACTTTCCAATAAGTAATGACTGTAGCGGTCATTTAAGGAGTCGAAATGACCATTACATTAAATACGGTGGTTTCGATTCCCTCAACCACCGTACGTCGAACTTTCAGGACAGTCCCTTTTTTTATTGATAAAATCCTTTTATGACATTCAGTAAACAACAGCTCAAAATTGCGTTAGTTTCCATCTTTCTTTTGACCGCAATGCCTGTTTTTGCAAAAGAATTACACTTTTCTTTTACTCCTTATGCAGGGCTAGAGCAAAGCACTTTCCAGGAAGCATATTATTACGAAGATTTTTCCAGATATAAAGATCGCCAGTGCAGCCTTCTGGAATGGACCCAAAAACTTTCCTATCTTGCTGGAATTGAAACAAGGGTTAAATACAAAAAGCTTTCTTTTTTTATTGATCTTTCCACAAAGCTTCCTGGAAAGTGCGGCTCCATGATGGACAGCGACTACCTTGAAAATGGGATGAAATTTAATTATTCCATCAGCGAAAATCATCTGAACAGTGCCTTTGATGCGCAAACAGGTTTTTCCTATGAAGTGGATCTTCCTTTCATGCAGATTACTCCTTCAATAACAGCGTCTTATTCGTACATTTCATTCAGCGCCAAAAACGGCCGCGGCTGGTACGGCGACTCTTCTTATACTTCGGATGGAAAAACCCACAGCTGGGACAGTCCCTATTCACATTACTTTCCTGACGGAAAATATCATCTTGCAGGAGTGGACTATTTAAATCAAACTTTTTATTTTATGGCAGGACTGGAACTTTCAAAAAACTTCATTAAGGAGTGGCGAACTGGACTTGGCTTTCATTTTGCTCCATTCACATACAGCTACACAAAAGACCAGCATCTTGGAAAAAACAAAAACTTCTACACAGAAGGCTATATATACAATTATTTTGGAAACATGAAATTTACTTTCCAAAACGATTTTACAATCTCTTCGCTGATTTCCATCAATACCCGGATGGAACTGAATCTGCAGCTTTTCACAAAAGGCAAAACCGATAAAAACGGCCGGCCAAATCAGCAGCAGGAAGGCGAATCCTACAGCGCATTCAAAACAAAAATTGGAATCAGTTTTAGTCTGTAAAACCATCCGGAGATTTAGCAAATATTCCATAAATTATTTTAAAATAAAAAAGGCTGCATTTTGCATTTCATCAGGCATAAAACCGTTACGCAAAAATACAGCCTTTTCTTTTACAAGAAGCAGAAACTTATTTCTTCTGTCCAGCATCAGCTTCTGGTGCAGAAGTTCCAGTAGCTGCATTCAGTGCTTTTACAGTTCCTTTTGTTGTTCCGCAAGAAGCGAATGTAAGTGCAAGAACTGCACATGCTGTAAATACCAATGCCATTTTTTTCATATTGATCTCCAAAACAAGCAGCAAAAGCCGCAGATTTTTCAAGCGAAAGCTTGTAGCGTTCAACAAGTGAACACTGCTATTTTATAACAACTTTTAAATAAAAACAACTTATAACAAATTGTGATAAAACATTTTTTGCTATCGCTGAAAAACATGGGTCCTGTGCAGCATGGGCAAAGAAAGTCCTGACCATCTCTCATTGGGAATGTTTGCCTCCACCAGTACAACGAGCTCAACCATGCAAGCGAAAGCCGGTTCCGAACGGAAGCATTTGATTTACTAGCTTGCACAGCATATCCAATATTTGCTCTGCGTAAAAAAAATCAAATGTGCAAGAGAGGGTTCGCGCTTTCGCTGCATTTTGAGCGATTGTACCAGTTCCTGTGCCGCCAGGCACCACCACCAGTACAACGAGCTCAACCATGCAAGCGAAAGCCGGTTCCGAACGGAAGCATTTGATTTTTTTTTTGCCAATCAATAAATTATTATGAAGTGCAAGCTTAAAAAGCAAAACCAATATTTTAGCGAGGGCATATGAAGAAAACCAACGCCATGCGCATCCTTGATGCAAAAAAAATCCCATACGAAGCAAAAGAATACGATGATGACGGCGAACATGAACTGAGCCGTGGCGCCGCCGAAGCGACGGCAGCAAAACTTGGCATTGAACCAGGATGCGTATTCAAAACAATAGTCATGAAAACTGACACAAAAGAAATCTGCGTATTCTGCCAGAGCGCACTTTACGAAATCAATCTAAAAAAAGCCAGAACCGCAGCCGGCTGCAAGGAAATAACCCCGGTTAAACCGGAAGAGCTATTGGCACTCACAGGATACATTCGCGGCGGATGTTCCCCGCTGGGCATGAAAAAGCAATTTAGAACCTTCATAGACAACTCCATACTGAATTACGAAAAAGTTCACATTTCTGCAGGCCAGCGGGGTTTGCAGCTGGCAATAAAGCCAGATGATCTTGTAAAAGCAAGCGGAGCCACTCTT
>SAMEA3663293__coassemble_352_pt1 | contig 10296 bp, 8 predicted proteins | sample SAMEA3663293__metabat2_low_PE_021 | metagenome-assembled genome bin SAMEA3663293 (sample SAMEA3663293) | pig gut metagenome | biome: pig gut; feature: pig-associated habitat; material: faeces | place: China | collected 2013
CATCGCTCGCGGAGTGTGGAAATATCTTATCCTTCAGCAGCAGTTTTTCTTCTTTGATCTGGACCGCGGCTACATTCTTTTTGCAATCGATTATATTTCTATTATCATTTTGTTTGCCACACTCTCGCACCTTTTGGCAAGAAAGATGTGACAGCGGTTTTTAGAAAAACAAGTTGGTAAAGCTAAAAAATTGCTACATCGCAATTTTTTTTAACGCTTTGCTATAGAACATAGGTGGCTCTGACCGGCCGCCTTACACACCTCCCGTGTCAAATTAATCAACCAGTTTCCTGATTGTCAGAGTCGGGGAGCTAACCGCCTGTTCAGGCATTTCCAATAATATTATATACTACATTTTATTTACTGTATATATTTATAGTGGTTTATTTTCCCCATTCACACATTTTTGAAATGATTGATTTTACAAGTTCTCTTTGATTTTCTGGAAGGGAGTCCAATTGATTGATGAATGAAGAATATTCGCGATATCTATGCAAATCCAGATTTTCTTTTTGCAAGGATGAATCTTGACCGGTGACAAGATATTCTACGGAAACATTCAGGACTTTTGCGATTTTTACTGCGGTATCAGCGGAAGGAGTTGAACCAAGTTTTATACCTTGCCCGATGTTTGTCAAACTAAATTCACATTTGTTTGCAAGATAAGTTCTGCTAATTCCAAGAAAATCCAGTTCTTCATCAACACGCTTCCAAAAATCACTCATAAAATGATAATCTAAGAAATTTCTGATTTTATCTTTTAAAACTGAGTATTTACTGATAACTTTCCGATAAAGTAAATAATTACTGAGTAATTAATATAAATTCAGTTTTTATTAACTTAAGGAAAACCCAAAATGCAAAACATCAAACAATCATTAATCGAAGAAATAAATAAACGCGTACAGGACAAAATTCTTGAACCTGCAAATGCTGAACTTCTTAAAAAACTTATAAACAATGCAGAAAGCAGCGAAGAAGCTATAAACATTGCAGCTTTGGGAACAACTTATAAACGCACAGGACTTCATTTTGATAAGCGGCTTGAAAAAATGACGGACAGCATTAAATATTTTAAGAAAAATGAGAAACTTTCTTTCCGCACCGACGACGCAAAACCTGTAAACAAACTGATTATTGGCGACAACTATCAGGCACTGCAAAATCTTTTAATTCAATACAAAGGTCAAATCGACGTAATTTATATTGATCCGCCCTACGGAAAAGACAGCATGGGTGAATTTGCAAAAACAAATTATACAAATGCCATTACCCGGGACAATCTTCTTTCCATGCTGTACCCGCGCCTTATTCTTGCAAAACAGCTTTTGTCTGACGAAGGCGTAATTTTCTGCAGCATTGATGATAAAAATCAGGCTTATGTAAAGTGTCTGTTTGATGAGGTTTTTGGGGAAGAGAACTCTGAAGGTCAAATTCATTGGCGAAGACGACATAATCAACCTAATGATAAAACCAAAATGATTGGCATAGTCGCAGAGCATATTCTTGCTTTTTCTAAAAATCGTGAAGCTCACAAGTCATTTGGAATAGGAAAAATCGGTTTAACTGGAAAGTTTTCAAATCCTGATAATGACCCAAAAGGAGACTGGGCTTCAAAACCGTGGAAAGTAGGAAGTTCACAAGGAGGCTGTAAATATATTATAGAAGCACCCAATGGGCAGAAATTTGATGAAGTTTGGATGGGAGAACAGGCAACTTTTGAAAAATTTTTGGAAGAAGGTAGAATTTATTTTCCAAAAGCTGGAGATGGAATATTTGGACCTCCAAGAAAGAAGTATTACAAATCAGAAAGAGAAGAAGAAGGGCAATGTGCAACAAATTGGTGGACACATGAAAATTTTGGTTGCAATCAAGATGCAACTGATGAATTGAAAAATATATTTTTTAATGATTGTCCATTTGATAATCCTAAACCTGTAAAGCTGATTAAATCATTAATTCAATTGGGGTCAATAAAAAAAGATTCCCTCATCCTGGACTTCTTCGCAGGCAGCGGCACAACTGGTCATGCAGTTCTGGACTTAAACAAATCCGACGGCGGAAACCGCACTTTTATTCTGTGCCAGATAAACGAAAAAACAGAAGAAAATCCCAACGGCATTGCCTACGATGTAACATCCAAACGCCTTAAGCGCATTATGACTGGTGAATGTTACGACGGTACAAAAGATTTTCCCTGGCTTAAAGATAACCAGCCTTACGGCGGAAACCTTGATGTTTACGAAATTGAATCTGTTGCCAATTTTGAAAACACTCCCGGCAAATCACCTTTTGATGTAATCGACGAAACTCTTTACGGCAAAGAAAAGTTCAAAACTGTAAAAGAAAAAATCGACTGGGTTTGCAGCAACTTTGAAAAAACTCAAAAGGAACTTGGGGAATAAAATGTTACAGGAAGCAAAAGATTTACAGAAAAATGCTGTTTCAAAGCTTGTTCAGGTTCTTTCAAGCGGAAAAAAAGAAATCACTTTTAAAGCTCCAACTGGCAGCGGTAAAACTTACATGATGGCAGACTTTATGAACAGAATTCTTGCGGCAAATCAAAATGCCGTATTCATAGTTTCAACTCTTTCAAAAAGTAACCTTGCCCGGCAAAATTATGAATCATTTGTGGCTTTGGCAGAAAATAATACTTTTCCAAACATAAATCCTCTTTTAATAAATTCAGATTCCAGCGGCGAAGGAAGTCTTTACATTCCAACAGATTACAATGTGTATGTTCTTCCCCGGGATTTATACAAAGATTCCAGCAAACTTAAAAAAGAAGGAACTTTCCTGAATTTCCTAAAAAATCTTACAGGCGACACTTTTATGAAGCAGGCAAACAAGACAGTTTACCTTATAAAAGATGAATGTCACATTGCCACCAGCAATCTTGATGAGCTTAAAGAATATTTTGTGCAAATCATAAATTTTTCTGCCACACCAAAACTTTCCCGCAAGCAGGAGCCGGATGTAGAAATTTCTAATACAGAAGCAGAAAATGCAAAACTTATAAAGCAAGTGGAACAGTGCAGCGAAACCGACAGCCTGAATGATGCTCTGACCAAATTTGAACAAATCAGAACAGATTACATAAATCTTCTTGGAGTAAATCCATGCTTTATAATTCAGATTTCCAACAAAGAAAAAGCAGAAGAAGAATTAAAAAACAACATAATGCCGGCTTTGAAAAATCATCAGGAGTTAAAATGGGTTTACATAAATGATAAAAGCGGAGAAACCAACGACAACGGATTAAAAAAACTTCCTGTTTCAAAATGGAAAAATTACATGAAAGGAAAAGAATCCACAATTTCCGTAATCATTTTTAAAATGGTGATTTCAGAAGGCTGGGACATTCCCCGTGCCTGTATGCTTTACCAGATTAGAGATTCAAAAAGCAAGCAGCTGGATGAACAGGTTATGGGACGAGTTCGCCGTAATCCCAGACTTTTGGATTTTGAAACTTTAAGCGAAGAAGCAAAACACCTTGCCTGTACTGCCTGGATTTGGGGAATTATTCCAAAGGATGAACATTTACCAAAACAGGTTAACTTGTATGCAGATTATGAAATTGAAAAGAAATTCCGCATAAAACCTGTAAAATTGCAGACCGTTTCTTCCATTAAAAAACATCACTTAAAAGAATTTACAGAAAACCTAAAAGATGATGCTACTGTTCCAACTTCCATTTTTGAGTTGTATCAGAATCTGCAAAAGCAGGACAATGAAATTCAGAATTTTTGTTACGATTATGCAGAGGATTTTAAAAAGTGGACTTTGTTTACTGAGCATTTAAGTTCAATAAAATCCTCTTATGAACAGTATATTTGTGATTATGAAAAAAGCATGATTGTCTGCCAGGATGTTGGTTTTCCTGCAGAAAGCTGTTTTATTGAAAACACAAACAATCTTACTTTGGAAGACTGGATCTGGTGTAGAAAGGATAAGGAAACTGATTTTTCTTTTGACAGTGAAGCCGAAAAAAAGTGGGCTGAATTGTTAAAAGATATTCGTTCAAATTCAATTGATAAAGCCACTAAAAACGAAAATGCACTTTTTGAAGATTCAAGATTTTTGTGGGGAAAGAACTTTCCGCTTAATTCAGAAATAAAATATGAATACTACCTGGATGGTGTTCATTCATCCTATCCTGATTTTGTAATGAAAGACAAAACTGGACAGATTCATATTTTTGAAGTAAAAAGTGTGAATAAATCTTCTTCTATCAATATTGATGAAGAAGAATACAGGAAAAAAATTGCTGCATTAAAAGCCTGCTACAAAGAAGCTTCTAAAAAAACAGGTCACATTTTTTATCTGCCGATTCTCGATAAGTCTGTGTGGAAAATAAGTCGTTTTAGGAATGGCGAAGAGGATACTATTGATAAATCCCGGTTTATTGCATCTTTAAAAATTGGAAATAATTATAAGATCCACTCTGCATACGGAGTCAAGGATGCTGCGCAATCGCAGTAGCGCTGTGCAGGGCGGCAGGGCCGTTCCAGAGCGTAGCGCAGGAATGAAGCGATAGCGTTATACCGATATTTAAAATATTCCGATATTTTTAGCTAACCCAATATGTTCTATGGGTTTATAAGGAAAATATCGGAATAATAAGCAGAATCCGGAACATAGCGACGGCAACTTGTTTCCGGACTGCCAATAAGATTCTTACACTCTAAAAATCACTGTAAAGGTGCTGCCTTTGCCAACTTCACTGTCCAGCAAAATGCTAGCATCGTGATATTTGGCGGCGTGTTTTACTATGCTTAAGCCCAATCCTGTGCCGCCATTCTGTTTGGAACGACTTTTGTCTATGCGGTAAAAACGTTCAAAAATCCGCTCTCTTTCGTTGTCTGGAATGCCAATGCCTGTATCTTTTATAGTAAGAATTACACGGCCGCTTTCAATAAGATTTTGAAGATTAATCTGTACTTTTCCGCCTTGCACATTGTACTTTATGGCATTATCCACAAGGTTATAGACCATTTCGTAGATTACAGGCTGAACTCCGTTTATAAGCCCTGAATCTCCACTCAATTCCATCCCCACATTCTTTGCCGTTGCACTGGCCGAAAGCACTTTCATTACTTCCCTGCACATATCCCGCAAACTTATGCCTTCTTTTTCCTGACATATTGATTTTTCATCGAGTTTGGAAAGCTTGATTATATCGTTTACAAGAGCAATCATTCTTTGCGCTTCGTCATAAATCGTATTTGCAAAATCTACAGTTATTTTTGGATCTGTATCTCCCGATTTCAGAATTTCAGCAAAGCCACTGATGCTCGTAAGCGGCGTTTTAAGCTCATGGCTTACATTTGCCGTAAATTGCTGACGAAGCTCTTCCCGCTGGGATTTTTCAAAGTTTTCTTCGGCAATTCGTTTTGTAAATGGTTTCAGCTCTTCATAAACCTGGCTTGTATCTGGATTTTCCAGATTAATTTCATTGAATGGTTCCACCACTTTTCTGCTGATCCAGGAAGCAGAAATACCAGAAATCACAATAGCAATCACCAGCAGGATCAAAAGCAACTGACTCATGCCAAACACCAGCACCCAAACAGAATGCTGATTGCAGCTGATTCTAAGCACATCGCCGTTTGAAAGCATACGGGCAAAGTACAATGTTTTTTCGGTCATCGTCGAAGAATAGCGCGATGTTCTGCTCATCCCTTTTTCTTTGGCCTCAATTACTTCAGAGCGCATTCCGTGATTTTCCAGACTTGCAGGGTCCACTGTGTTATCAAAAAAAACCGATCCGTCAGCATGAATTAAAGTGATTCTATTTGAAGTCTGAAGCCTGCTCAGCTGTTCCAGATTTTTCTGCAAAGCATAATCTTCCAGAAAATTGCTTTCAGTCTGAAGCTCTGAAAAAATCTGCTTTTCAAAATAGTCGTACATATTAGAAATGAACCAAAATGCACACACAAAATAAATGAATATCCCAATCAGAAAAGTATTTATAAAAATCCTGAAAGTAAGTGACTTGCTCTTCATATTTTCATCGTCCATTTAAACAAACTTATATCCCACACCGCGAATGGTTTCGATATTTTTTTCGTAAACACCAAGTTTTTGACGCAGCGTCCTTATATGCACATCTACTGTGCGGCTTTCAATTTCAGAAGAAAGTTCCCACACCGAATTCAAAAGCTTTTCTCTGGTAAGCACCGCACCGCGATTTTTCATCAGCAGATGCAAAAGATCAAATTCCTTCACTGTAAGAAAAATCTGCTTAGAGCCGGCAAAAACCGTATGCTGACTTTCATCAAGTGTTATGCCACCAATTTCAAGCAGATCTTTTTTTGAGTCAGATTTTTCATAACGGCGCAAAACAGCTTTGATTCTGGAAACCAACGCCATCATTCCAAAAGGTTTTGTAACGTAATCGTCTGCCCCAGCATCAAGCCCGGTTACCACATCATACTCAGAATCTTTGGCCGTAAGTACAATTACCGGCATCGATGAATAGCGTGAATTGGAACGAAGTTTCCTAAGAACACAAATTCCGTCTTCTTCTGGCAACATTATGTCCAAAAGGCATAATTCCGGTTTGCAATTCGCCAAAGCATTCCAAAACTCAGACGGCAACGAAAAATCATTCACTTCAAATCCCTGGCTGACCAGGGTATACTTAATTAGTTTTCGGATGTTATCGTCATCTTCAAGAATATAAATCATACTTCTGTTATAGATTAGATTCGCAAAAATAAAACCAAAAAAATGTAAAGATTTTGTAAAATCTTATGAAAATTTTTGCTCATAAAAAAAGCGGAGCAATTCCTGTTTTACCACATAAAATTGCGCCGCTTTCAAATCATTTTATTTATTTAATTTACCGGAAACATCAAGCTTTTTCAAAACTTGCACCAGCTTGTTCTTTTCAATAAGGTCAATTGGTCGCCCTTCCACATATTTAGCAGCATCTTCGGAAAAACTGCCGGCTGTTACGCAAAAACCGCGGTCACATTTGATGTCGCGCATTTTTGAATGAAAGTCACGCACATATAATTCGCCAACAGAACCGGAGCTTCTAAAGAATCGGAAAAGCTCCTTGTCTTCCCATTTTGAGGTTTCCACAGAACAAAGAACTTCAATGCTGTCGGCAGCAACCGAAATATCTTCAATTTTGACAAATGCACCAGGATAGTAGCCCTCAACAAATTTACGGCACAAAGCCACAAAATCGCTGGTTCCAGACATGATATACGCCTGCAGATTCGAATTCTGATTCAATTCCTGATAGCGGGAAACCAATGACGCAACATCCCTATAATTTGGCGTAATGGACTGAATCTGCTTAAGATAGGTCAGAGCTTTTCCAATGGCATGCTGCTTCAGATAAACTTGCGCCAGCTTATAGTATATGGTCAGCTTTGTTTCCTGCGGAATATTTTCCAGCTTCAAGGCAATTTCATAATCCTGAATGGCTTTTTCGAACTGTCCCTGCTTTTCATGAATGGAACCTGCAGCCACACAAGATTGAGGCCCAAATGTGGGATCCGGACGCAGATGCATAAAAATCTTCAGTGCTTTATCACCTGCACCGCTTTCTTCCATTGCCGAAGCAGCATAAAAAAGCGCTTCTTTGTTTTCTGGTGCCTCATCCAGGACCTTCTTCAAATATGGCAGACTTTCCCTATATTTCTTTGCATTATATAAAGAAAAAGCCAGCGGCTCATACACCTCCGTCTTTTCGGAAGCAACCGCAGCTGCCCTTTTCAAACAGAGTATGGACTTTTCAAAATCCTTTTTATCATACAAAACTCTACCAACATAAAAATTGGCATCATAATTTTTTGGATCCAAACGCAAAACCTTTGTAAGGCCTGTCATGGCATCATCTAGTTTTCCAGTCTTGAATGCACTCACACCGTACTTCAAGGAAGCATCCATCTGATCAATTTCCACATGAACATTCATCAAATTAAAAAGAATCTGATAGATTGGAAAAGCCTTCTCATAATTCTGCTGTTCATAATAAACTGCACCCAGCTGTTTCAAAGCCGAAATATTATGCGCATCATGGGCAAGCTTTTTGGTGCATTCCTTAATGATTACTGCAGCGTTTTTGTTTTTTGGTTTTTTAGAGGGACCATCTCCACCAGTTCCCTTGTCTTTTTTTCCTGAAAAAATCATCAGGATACACAACAAGCCTGAAGCAGAAACAATGGCCAGCAAAATACCAAGCATTCGACATCTCCTAAAACAGCGGTTTTAACCCGCCTAGCATTTACTTTTTCTGTTCAGCACGAAGTTCTTCCACAAATTCTGCAATTCGCTCCATTGCAATCTTAATTTTATCCACAGCGGTTGCATAACAAACGCGGATGTGCCCTTCACCGCCAAGTCCAAATACTGAACCTGGAACTACTGCAACATTGTGTTTCTGGAACAAGCGGGTTGCAAATTCTTCAGAAGAAATGCCAGTTGAAGTAATATCCGGAAACATGTAGAAAGCGCCCTTTGGTTCTGGAACTGGAAGTCCCATTTCGTTGAATTCTTTTACCATAAGGTTGCGGCGCTGCTGATAGCTGATCCGCATCTTTTCCACATCTTTCCAACCGTTGCGTAAGCCTTCTGTGGCAGCATACTGGCTGAAAATTGGAGCACAGATTGCGTTGTAGCCGTGAAGCTTTGTACAAAGATTTATAAGCTCTGCAGGAGCGGCAATATAACCAATGCGCCATCCTGTCATAGCAAAAGACTTTGAAAAACCGTTCAGGATGATTGTGTAATCCTTCATCCCCGGGAAAGAAGCGATTGAACAGTGTTTTGCATCTTCATAAGCAAGTTCGCAGTAAATTTCGTCGCTAATACACCAGATCTGATTTTCTACACAAACCTTTGCGATTTTTTCCAGTTCTTCAGCTGGAATCATTGTTCCTGTAGGATTGTTTGGAGAACAAATCATCAAAGCCTTTGTTTTTGGTGTAACAGCTTTTTTAATCTGATCAGCAGTTGGGTAATATCCGTTTACGCTTGTATCAATTGGAACAACTTTAGCTTCGCAAAGGCGGGCAAGCGGTTCATAGTTTACATAACAAGGCTGGCAAACAAGAATTTCGTCACCAGGATTCAAAATTGCACGCAAAGATGCGTCTACGCCTTCGCTTGCACCAACTGTAACAAGAATTTCTGTTTCGGGATTGTAATAACAGCCGTAGCGTTCCATATATTTGCAGATTTCTGCGCGAAGTTCTGGAAGGCCGCGGTTTCCTGTGTATGAAGTGTGACCTTTTTCGATATGGTAAAAAGCTTCTTCACGCATGCACCAAGGTGTTGGAAAGTCTGGTTCACCTACCGAAAGTGAAATTACATCGTCGTGTCCGATAAGCATTTCAAAAAACTTACGGATTCCGCTAGGAGGAATATCTTCCATGCTGCGGCTAAATTTATCGTTTCTAGTATTCATATATTTTCCTTAAATAAAGGGGGGAAGTCTCCCCCTCGCTTCAACCGCGCTAGTTTCGACAAGCTCAACTACCGCGTTTTCCGCTACCCCCTCTGCGGATGTGTAAGGTCGCTGGCGACCGGTGTTTTATAGCAAAGCGTTAAAAAAAATGCATCGCATTTTTTAGCTTTACAAATTCTCGACAGTCCGCAACGCCCCATAGCGCACCTCCAGGGGACAAATGCTTTTATGCTTGTGCCTCACGTCTATCCCGTTCTGATTCAACGTAGACAATGTCATTTTCTTTATATGTTTTAAGGATAAAGCAAGTTTTTGTTGAACGAACGCCTTCCAAAGTTGCAAGCTTACTTGAAACAAAGAAAGCTACGTCCTGAAGACTGTCACCTTCGATGATTACCTTAAAATCATATCCGCCGCTCATAAGGAAAAGTGATTTTACCTGTGGAAAGCGGTAGATTCTGTCTGCAAGGGCATCAAAGCCGTGTTCCCGTTCAGGAGTTACCTGCAGCTGGATTTCTGCACAAACTTTACCTTTGCTTTCACCTGATTTTTCTGGGTTTACGATGGCCGCGTACTTTAAAATAACTCCGTCATCTTCCAGCTTTTTAATAATAGCTTTAACTTCATCCGATGTCGCGGCGACTTCATCTTCCGACTTTTTAGTCATTGCAGCGATATCTTTCACAGAAAGACGGGCATTTTGTCTCAATAATTCAAGAATTTCTTCCATGTCTTGGCCTCGTATATATAATTATAATAATATTTTAATGTTTTATCGGCATTTTTACAATTATTCTGAATAATCATCTTTATATGAGAAAAAAAACGGGAAGAAAGGCAGCAATTTTACTTGCGCAAACCTGGATATATAC
>SAMEA3663293__coassemble_363_pt1 | contig 9982 bp, 9 predicted proteins | sample SAMEA3663293__metabat2_low_PE_021 | metagenome-assembled genome bin SAMEA3663293 (sample SAMEA3663293) | pig gut metagenome | biome: pig gut; feature: pig-associated habitat; material: faeces | place: China | collected 2013
GCTGATGCCAAGCTTTGCAAAACCAGTTTTCAAAGGACGCAAATCCAATCCCTTAATGCCATTAATTGTGATGCTGCCCTTTGTTACAGCCGCAAGCCCAATGAACGAACCAATTTCCATATAATCAGGCCCAATAGTAAATTCACAGGAATGAAGCTTTTTTACGCCTTCAATATAAAGGATATTGCTGCCAATACCTGAAATCTTAGCGCCCATGGCATTAAGCATATTGCACAGATCCTGAATATGAGGCTCGCTGGCCGCATTTGTAATCGTTGTTTTTCCTTCTGCCAAAACCGCCGCCATCAAAGCATTCTCTGTAGCAGTTACAGAACATTCATCAAGGAAGATGTCCGTTCCAGAAAGTTTATTCGCAGAAAAAACCAGGTGATCTTCAAATTTTACCTGGGCACCAAGCTGTTCAAGAGCCAGAAAATGTGTATCCAAACGGCGGCGGCCTATAACATCGCCCCCAGGTGGAAGCATTTCGCATTTTCCACAGCGGCCAACAAGCGGACCAGCAAACAAAATGGAAGCGCGTATTTTTTTGGAAAGCTCAGCAGGAATACAAATTGGTACAATATTCTTTGCTTCAACTTTCCAGCTATGATCTTTTTCCTTTGTGATTGTGGCACCAAAGGACTGAAGAATCTTAAGCATAACCCCAGTGTCTTCAATTTCCGGAACATTGTGAAGAATTACCGGTTCTTCGGTAAGCAACGTTGCCGCAATACAAGGCAAAGCGGCATTTTTGTTTCCGCTGGCAGTAATAGTCCCTTTAATAGGAAAACCGCCTTCAATCAAATATTCATGCATCTTTAAAATCCTTATGCAAACACAAAGCCTGGAAATCCAAGCCATTATTTATATTCAAAAATTTATTTATTTTCGGCAACTTTTGCTGCCAAATTCACAAGCACATCACAGGCACTGCACATCTGTTCCAGACTGGCCCATTCGCTTCTGGAATGATAATTATGACCGCCAGTAAAGATGTTTGGAGTTGGAATTCCCATTTCCGTAAGACGTGAACCATCAGTGCCGCCGCGAATAGGAACAAACACTGGTTCAATTCCACTTTCTTTATAAGCGGCCACCAGTTTTTCCACAACATCCGGAGATTTATCCAAAACCGCCTTCATGTTTTTGTACTGTTCTTTGAATTCAACAGAACAAACCGCACCAAAACTTGAAGCGGCGGCAAAAGCCAGATTATTCACCATCTGCAGACGAACTTTCATGCCATCCTCAGAAAAATCCCTTAAAAGCAGGCTGACTTTTGCGCTTTCAATTGAACCATTCATTTCCATAACGGCATAAAAACCTTCATGACCATCTGTAGTTTCAGGCCGCTGATTATTTGGCAGACTTTCCACAAAACGGCTGGCAGCGCAAATGGCATTTACCATGCCTTTTTTGCGACCATCCCCAGTATGAGTAGATTTTCCCGTAAAAACAACATTTGCCCCGTAAGCATTGAAACATTCAGTTTCAAGCTCACCAACATGACCGCCATCAACAGTATATGCAAATTTCGATTTTAGCAGACTAAGAGGAACTTTATCCATTCCATGTCCTGTTTCTTCATCCGGTGAAAAAATAACTTCCACAGGACCATGACGCACATCTTTATTTGCAGCCAGATATTCCAGCATAGTAACGATTTCTGCAACGCCAGCCTTATCATCTGCACCAAGCAAAGTTGAGCCATCAGAAGTAATGATCGTTTCCTGATTTTTGCCAGCCAATCTCAAAGCATCATCAAAAGCGGGATCCAAAGAAACACCGCACTTCAAATCAATGCGCACGCCATCATAAGAAGGATGTACCAAAGGCTTAACATCTTTACCAGAAACTTCATCAACTGTATCCAGATGAGCAAGAACACAAAAAGGCGGAACTTTTTCGCACCCTTTCGATGCAGGCAAAACTCCATACACATAGCAATCTTTTGTTACCTGCACTTCAGAAAGCCCAAGACCTTTAAGCTCATCAGCCAGCATTCCGGCAAAATCCCGCTGTCTTTCTGTGGAAGGAAAAACTCCGCCATCAGCAGCAGCCCCGTCACTTTCAGACCAAACTTTTACATAGCTAACAAAACGATCCAAAAGCGCATTTTTGTAATCAGAATCAGCAATTTTTTTCATCTTCAATAGAATAAATTATTTTATCCCAATCCGCAAGACAAGGATTTACGGGCGCGAATCTCTTTGGCAACAGGCCATTGCGCAGCTCGCCTCCTCCGGCTCGGCCGCCTTACGGCGTCTGGTTCCCACTGCTCCATGTCCTGCGCAGAACATCATTCAAAACCCTTATTCAAATCGCAACCGAACAAACGGTAGCGCAATCCGTTTCCTTCAAAAATATAATGCTCTTCACCAGCAACCAGAACAACTCTCTCTTCATAAGGACTCTTAAAATATCCGCAGACATGAACATTTTCGCACACCACATCCTGCTGAAAAGTCAACCTTTTAGCACCTTCTCCATTTTTTCTGGCAGAAATCGAATAATTCACAATTTGAAAAACTTCATACTTTCGTTTTCCTGTATCCTCAATGGAAACATCAAAACTCAAGCCATAGACATCATCATTTTTTGGAAAATAAACAAATTCGCAAGGCTGCACGATTATTGAATACTGACCAAGCAACTTATCGATTTCATTACCTTTTTCCTTCGCAAAAACCGACATGACACTTTCGCTGGCAAAAATCTGGTCATGTTCTTCATAATCCTGACCACTATACTCATAGGAATCCCAATCAAATTCACAAAGCACTTCATCCGTAACCAGATCCTGAACACGGAACGTTACAACATTGCCGCCACGCCCATCAATTTCTTCATTTAGACAAGTCGCAGCCTTGCCATCTTTTGAAAAACCAATCATGTAAAAATCAGGAAAACTATAGCACACACCAAAAGGATTAGTATAACCATATTTGCCAAACATAAAAGGATTCACACAGTTCTTTTCCCAATCCACATTTTTAATGGAAGAAAGTTCACTTTTCTCCAGTTCAGCCGGTGCCTCCTGAACATTTTCCCCACTTTTTTTGCTACAGGAAACCACTAAACCAACCATCAAAAATACACATATCAAAATCTTTTTCACATTTTCTCCCATGGACAAATGCAATCCAAAAAAATGAACGAACTAATCAAGCCAGCCAAAACTTGCACTTATTACGGAAGCGGCAACTGTGGCCGCCGTCTCTGTGCGCATGATTCTTGGCCCCATTCCGCAACGCAAAAAACCCTGGCTTTCCAGATATTTTCGCTCCTTATCCGTCCAGCCACGCTCACTTCCAATAGCAGCAACCGCCGCATTCACTCCATTCTGTTTTCCTTTAGCCAAGGCGGCCACAAGAGTTGCGGCAGGATCTATGTTGTCCAGCGCAAGTCGAATTTCGGAGCTTTCTTCTGTTTTTGCGCTTTTTGCTGATATTGCGCATTCTTCTGTTTTTGCGCTTTCTTCAGGCACCCCGTTCTCTTCTGACGAACCAGGTTTTTCACCGCACAAAGATTCAACGCATTCTTTTAAAGTGTCATGGATAAAAAGTTTTGGCACAAAAGTCCCGCCCGCTTGCACGGTTCCGTCCAAAAGCATCTTATATGCAGATCCCTTTTCCACAAGGCTGGACTGTCTGTAAGATTTTTCTCCAAGTTCCGTGCCTGTTAAATGAACTTCGCAAGCGCCCAAAGCTGCCACATCACGCAAAAGCCTTTTCAATTGGATCGGGCGGGGAAAGCCAATAATCATTTTAAGAGGGTAAAGTGGTTTTGCTGGCTTTTCCCCTGCAAAATCAAAATGAATGAACCCATCAGCAATCTTTGTGATCGTAGCTTTTCCAGCCACACCGTCAATAATACCAGCCGTAAAGCTTTCCCCTTCTTTTTTGTGGAGTATCTTTACGATATGCTCACCCCTTTCATCCCTTACAGACAAAGGTTTTCCAATTTCATCAGCATCAAACAAACAAATGTTCATTCCAAAAATATAAAATACGAAAACCTTTAGGGCAAGTGCAAAAAACAACACTAAAAAAAAGCTTTAAAACAAAAACGAGGCTGTCCAATAAGTTTGCATTACGGTGGTTGAGTTTATCGAAACTACCACATTGAGTGTAGCGCTCATTACTTTTGGGACAGCCCCGTTTTTATTTTAAGCACAAGTTATATGCTAGCCAAAGCCTGCTTCAAATCTTCTATCATGTCGTTTTTATCTTCCAGCCCGCAAGAAATGCGAATCAAGCCCGCTGGAACACCGCAAGCCTTAAGCTGTTCATCATTCATCTGGCGATGTGTTGATGTGGCTGGATTCAAACAACAGCTGCGAGCATCAGCAACATGAGTTTCGATATTGAAAAGCTTAAGAGCCTTCATGAATTTTTCAGCAGCAGGACGACCGCCCTTCAACTCAAAACTTACAACACCACATCCACCGTTTGGAAGATATTTCTTTGCAATGTCATAGTATTTGTTTCCCTTCAAAGTAGGATAATTTACACTTTTAACCTGCGGCTGTTTTTCAAGGAATTCAGCAACAGCCTGACCATTTTCAACATGACGAGGCATGCGAACTTGAAGAGATTCAATTCCAAGATTCAAAATAAAAGCGTGCTGTGGAGCCTGAATACAGCCAAGGTCACGCATAAGCTGAACAGTGGCCTTTGTAATAAAAGCCCCTTCTTTTCCAAAACGTTCAGCGTAAGTTACACCGTGATAACTTTCATCTGGAGTTGCAAGACCAGGATACATATCAGCGTGAGCCATCCAGTCAAACTTTCCTGCGTCAATAATAGCACCACCAACGCAAGATCCGTGACCGTCCAGATATTTTGTAGTTGAATGAGTTACAATGTCTGCACCCCATTCAATTGGGCGGCAGTTAATAGGAGTTGGGAATGTATTGTCCACAATAAGTGGAACGTTGTGAGCGTGAGCCACCTTTGCAAACTTCTCAATATCAAGAACAGTAAGGGCAGGATTTGCAATGGTTTCACCGAACATCGCACGAGTATTGCTCTTGAATGCGGCATTCAATTCTTCTTCAGAAGCATCTGGGCTAACGAATGTAGCGTCAATTCCCATCTTTTTTAAAGTAACAGCAATAAGATTGAAAGTCCCGCCATAAATTGAGCTGGAAGCAACAATATGACTGCCGGCTTCACAAATGTTAAAAATGGCAAAGAAGTTTGCAGCCTGACCAGAAGAAGTAAGCATTGCAGCAGTACCTCCTTCCAGGGCAGCAAGCTTTGCCGCAACAGTGTCATTTGTAGGATTTTGCAAACGAGTATAAAAATAACCACTAGCTTCCAGGTCAAAAAGCTTGCCCATATCTTCGCTTGTATCATATTTGAAAGTTGTAGACTGAACGATTGGAATCTGACGTGGTTCACCATTTTTTGGTGTGTAGCCAGCCGTAAGACATTTTGTATTGATTGACTGTGACATATAAAAAACCTCGAAAAACAAAAACTCGCCGCCAAAAAGCAGCAGTTACATTTTAATGAGTGTAAAAAAAGCATTCAACTAGCAGCATAATTGGAAATAAAAACACCTGCAGGAACACAGAAGTCTGCATAGCGCTCCCGCAGAATTCAGACTTCCCTCATTTTCCAGTATTTCAACTATCCACAATTCTTACTGGAAACGTTATAATAATTTCATTATGACAGAAATCGAAAAATTCAATTCGGATTTAAGCCGAGCAGTAAAACACAATAGAAATGCAGACGGAACCCTAAACCAGAATGCGTTCTACTCTTATGCAGAAAATCTTTTCAAAAGAGCTTCCAGCGTTGGCGGCTGCCTTTCCACATCTCTTTTTGGATACTGGAAATCAGAATACATTGATTGTTCAATCAATCCGCAAAACGAGCCAACAGAAGAAAACATCAACAGATTAAGCGCAATGCTTGCATTTCTTTGCAATTCCAACGAATACGAAGATTGCCTTGCAGATGAAGATTGGGTAGAAATGAGCGACATGGTCAGTGCAGAAGCCGAAGACATGCCTATTGAACAGCTGCAGGACTTAATGTCCATAATCGTAAGCAAAGGCGCTCTATAATGTGCAATAAATTCTACGAAAAATGCGTTCAGTGTCCAAGACGCTGTTCAATTAACAGGAACTCAGGCAAAACCGGCGTTTGCGGCGAAGACAACCAATTACGCATTGCCCTGGCCTGCCTTCACTTTGGCGAAGAACCTTTAGTAACCGTCCATGGTGGAAGCGGAACCATATTTTTTACCGGATGCACACTTCGATGTGCGTTTTGCCAGAATTATCAGATTTCCCAGGACGGTCTTGGAAAAGCAGTATCCAAAGACGAATTCGTAAAGATTTGTCTGGAACTGCAGAAGGCAGGCGCAGAAAACATTAATCTGATTACCGGAAGCCATCAGATTCCACTTATTGCAGAATATCTGAAAGCCGCAAGACAAGGCGGATGTACCATTCCTTATTGCTGGAACAGTTCCGCATACGAAAGCGTTGAAATGCTCGAACTTCTAAAACCTTACGTAAGCATCTGGCTTCCGGATCTAAAAACGCTGAATCCTGATGTTTCCAAAAAACTTTTCGCTGCCCAAGACTATCCTCAGGTTGCAACTAAAGCTATTTCGTGGATGATAAAGAATTTCCCAATGGAATTCAGCGAAGAAAAAAGCAAATGTGACTACACCGATTCAAACGGCTATTTCATAAAAACCGGAACAATAAAAGACAAGATGCAGCAAGGTGTAATAATTCGCCATTTATTCTTGCCAGGTCGCTTTGAAGACACAGCAGAAACTTTGCAATGGCTCAAGGAAAATGCAGACAGCCAGTCCGTTATTTCTCTTATGTCTCAATACACTCCAGTTCCATTCAACGAAAATGAAAAAAAGCTTTCCGCCAGAAAACAAGCCCTTTGTGCAATCGAAAATCGTCTTGTGACTCAAACAGAAGATCAGGATTTGCAAGATTTAATAGAAGCTTTTGATTTTGATCTGCTTTTTTACCAGGAACTTTCCGATGACACAGACTGGCTTCCTGACTTTTGCAGAAAACAGCCTTTTTCCAATAAACTTGCAAAACCAATATGGCATTGCAATTACGGATTTTGCCAGTAGCGTTGAAAAAATGGAATCTTGCAGAAACGTTTCAGCTTCAGTTTTTTAAGAATAAGCACAATTTTTTCTGCAAATCGTAAAATCTTGATTGAGAATTTGTTTTTTTCTTACTATAATAATTGTGTGTCGACGCTTTTTATTGTAGGGACGCCAATTGGCAATCTTGGAGATATCACTTATCGTGCTGTAGAAACATTCAAGTCAGTGGATGTGATAGCTTGTGAAGATACAAGGCATACCTTGCAGCTTTTGACTCATTTTGAAATCAGAAAGCCTTTGATTTCCTGTCGCTCACAGAACGAAGATTCTGCAGCACAGAAAATCATTAAGCTCATGGATGAGGGTCAGAACGTTGCTTATGCCAGCGATGCAGGAACTCCTGGAATCAGTGATCCTGGTGCTGTTCTTGCAGGACTTGTCAGAAAAGCCGGACACACAGTTGTTCCAATTCCTGGACCAAGTGCATTTGCTTCTCTGGTAAGTGTAGCTGGAGCAGGTGGAAAAACTTTGATTTTTGAAGGCTTTCTTTCGCCAAAACCAGGGAGACGTCGCGGTCGCTTGCGTGAGCTGCTGGCAACCGGTGATGCCATAGTTTTGTACGAATCTCCGTTCAGAATCGTTAAGCTTTTGACGGATATTGCCGATATTGATAGTAATCGCAATGTTGTGATTGGCCGTGAATTGACGAAATTGCATGAAGAAATAGTCGAAGGGACTGCTGCAGAGCTTAGAGATGACTTTGCTGCCAGACAATCGATTAAAGGTGAGTTTGCAATTTTCATTTCAGGCATAAAAAAAGTTCAACTTTCTGATGAATCTACCGATAATTAAAAGGTAGAGGGGCAGGACGAATATGATGATAGACAGCAAAATGACAGTTGCAGGAATTAATGCACTCAACAACGTACAGGGAACAAAGCGCACATCTCAGACTCAGAAGTCTAGCTTTGGTTCAGATTCAATCTCTGTATCAGCTGAAGCCAAAGAAATGGCAGAAATCTACTACATGAAACAGGTTGCTGCAGAAACACCTGATGTTCGTGCAGACAGAATTGCTGAAGTTAAGGCAAAATTGCAGGATCCAAATTATTTTAACAGCGAAAGAATTGCTTCAGCCGCTGACCGTATCATGGAAAGCTTCGGTTTGTAATCCATATTTTCTAGAAAACTAATGTTTAGATGAAAATACAAAAAGGCGGAATAGAAATTCCGCCTTTTTTGTTTTATACTACCCCAATGTTTTTAAAAATAAAACAATCGGAGAATTTATAAATGGCAGATTTTATCTTTAAAATTTCACAAAATATCGTTCAGGGATCTTATACCGCCAGCCGTCTTGCACAATACGCAAAGTCCTACGGTTCAAAATTCATGGTGATTCTTGATCCAGTATTAAAAGAAGTAAATCTTCAGGAAAAAATACTTCAGTCCCTGAACGAAAGAAAGGTAGATTTCTTTGTATTTGATAATCTTACCGATGGAGCAAACACTCAGGAAATCGAAAAGGCATTGGAGCTGGCGCAAAAAAGCCATGTTCACGGAATCATTGCTGCCGGAGGTGCCAAAGCCTTGCACGCCGGTGCTGCAATTGCTTCGCTTTTTAACGAAAACCATAGCATATATGACTACATGGAAGGAGCTGTTCCAACTACTGCTTCCATTCCACTTATTTGTGTACCGACTACAATCCGCGCACCATACATTTTTTCCCAGACTATACCGATTATAGATTCTCGAAGCCATCAGGTGCGACTTTTAAAAACCCAAAATGGACTTTGTAAACTGGTTCTTTGGGATCCAAATCTTGCAATGACATTAACAGAAAACCAGACTTCATCACTGGCTTTGGAAAGTCTTTGTCTTGCTACGGAAGCTTACATTTCACAAAAAGCAACTTTCTTTAGCGACATGTTCGCAGAAAAAGCAGCCGAACTTATGAGCTACGGACTTGATGGCGCAAAAACCCTGGAAATCTCCACACCAGCAGAACAGCTTTTGGCTCAATCTGGCTGCATGGCTTCCATCGCAACGGCCTCAAGCGCAATTGGTGTGGCAAGCCTTCTGGCTCTTACAATGAATGCAAGATTCAAGATTTCCCGCGCCCTTGTTGCTTCAATTCTTTTCCCTTACATTCTTGAAGATGCCTGCAAGTTCAAGACCGAAAAAGTCGTAAAAATCGGCCGCTGCTTTGGGGCCATTCCTGCAGATATGGAAAAGGAAGAAGCAGTCTCTGCATTTGCAGAAAACATTCGCCAGCGCCTTGCAAAATCAAACCTTCCTGTTCGTCTTAAAGATTTGGGAGTTACCGTTGAGCAGCTGGCTCTTGTTGCTGAAGACGCAGGCCAACTTGATTTTATAAACAGCCTGCCTAGAAGCATGACAACCGACGATTTGTTTGACCTTTTGAAACTGGCATACTAATTAAAGCAAATGATTGAACCAGATAAACTTTTTCAGCTTAGCGGTGGCCAAAAACGCAGAAAACTGGCACTTACTTTTGGAGCTCTTGAAAGGGACATTGCTGGCATTGCAGAAAAAGGAACCGAATATTCCTTTAAGCAAATGCCTCGTGCAGAATACGTTAAAAAAATAACGGAAATTCTTCTAAAAGATCCAAAATTATCAGAAGCCGCTCGTTTAGAAATAACTCAAGTATTGCAGACAAAACCTTTTGACGAATTAAGGGTTTGCAATTGTGCCAGGAACCATCTTTTGGCATTAATTGGAACTTTTCCTGCTGAATGGGATCTGGTTATAGCCCCCCACTCCGCTCCCACAGACGAAAATGGCGTTGTTATCAAAAGAGATTTTTATCCAGGTGTTTGCGTATATGCAGAAGACATTCGCTCGCCTTTCAATA
>SAMEA3663293__coassemble_390_pt1 | contig 9375 bp, 8 predicted proteins | sample SAMEA3663293__metabat2_low_PE_021 | metagenome-assembled genome bin SAMEA3663293 (sample SAMEA3663293) | pig gut metagenome | biome: pig gut; feature: pig-associated habitat; material: faeces | place: China | collected 2013
CCCCTTACGGAAGTGACGGATTAGCAATCCGTTGTATTACCGCTCTACCACGCTTCCAGTTTATTCGGAGCGAGAGGGATTCGAACCCCCGGTAGGTTGCCCCACAACGGTTTTCAAGACCGCCCCAGTACGACCGCTTTGGTATCGCTCCAAAAGAAGTGACTTCAATTTATCAAAATTGACAAAACCTGTCAACATCAAAATATGAAAACTTTCAAGAATTTCACTATTTTTTACGAATTCTTGAGAGGTGTTAAAATATAGTGTATAATATGTATATTATTGAATAATTTGAGGTATTCTATGAATTCAAAAGTTTTTATTTACAGTCTGGTTACAATCGTACTTGGACTTATAATGGCCATCAAACCAGACTTCCTTCTTAACGCATCAGTTGTAATTGCAGCAATTCTTGCAGTGTATAACGGAGTCTACTATTTCATCAAAAAACTGGATACAATTCCTGGTGATTCCGTTTACAAATGGACTATAATTGCCAGAAGCATCGTATCAGTTGTAATGGGATTTTTAGGTTTCTTCCTTCCATTCCAGGGAAAAATCACATGGTCAAAAGCTCTTCTCGTGCTCTCGATTTTCTACATCGTTTATACTGTTCTCCAGCTTTTCATCATCATTCTTCTTTCACACAGTGGCATTGATAACATTCCTATGAAACCATATTGGGCTGAAGTTCTTGTATGTGCAATCATCGCAATCTTATTTATGATTCTTTCAAACAACTATAATGACGTAAAATCATTTCTGAACATTGCAGGCATCATAATTGCAACTGCAGGAGCAACAACTATTGTGGCAGGAATTTTCGCAAGCTCAAAGAACAAGGAAAAAGGCCATGTTGTTGAAGTGCAGGACGAAATTTCTGGAGAATTCAAGAAAAGCGACGAATAAAATTTACCAGGACTGAAAAAAAAATGATTTTGATTGAAAAAACCGAACTCTTTGGCTGGGAAGCCGCAATCCGTGGAATGAGAAATTCTTTTAACAGCTGGGACAAAAGCGACAGCTGCTACAATCCACAGACAGGAAAATACGAAGTTGGCCAGGCCGATCTTGAACTTATGGACAGACTGAGCAGATCCGGTCCAAGCCATGCAAAATTTTTGCGCTACATCACAGTTCAGTTCGATGTTACCGCACCTCGCTATTGGTGGGCTGAAATGGACACATACAAAGTTGGCACCGTACGCAACAGCTGCTCCACAATGCATAAAGTGCAGGCCAAAGAATTCGTAAGAGATGACTTCAGCTGCGAACATCTGGACAGCGATTCTCTTAAAACTCTTGATATTCTGATTCAGACATTAAATGCTGCAAGAGATCGTTTTAACGAAGGAAAGACTGGTGGCAGATGATTCAGCTGCTTCCTGCAAGCTTGAATCAGAAAGCAACAATGCAGTTGAGTTATCAGGTTCTTCAAAATATTTACTGGACCAGAAAAGACCATCGTCTAGATGAATGGCACACATTCTGCCATTGGATTGAAGAACTTCCTTACTCAAGCCTGATTATCGGCAAAAAGCAATAACCACAGAATGAGCCACGAAGCAATATTCTCTTCCAACATAAACGATCCTCTGGCATTGGAAAAAGAGTTTTTCCAAAAATTCCCGTTTTACAGCGAAGACTCGAAAGACCGGATTTCAAAGGCCTGGCATCTATTGCTGAAAAAAAGCGAAGGAAAACTCCGTTCCTGCGGTGCGCCATACTATCTGCACCCAATGAGAATTGCATTTATACTTGCTCAAAATGAATTCGATTCAGACTGCATTTGTGCCGGCATTCTTCACAGCTGCTATGACCTGGAAATTCCAGAAAATGAAATTACCAGAGAATTCGGCCAGACTGTTACAAATATAATCAACGGCGCATCCAAGATAATGCACCTTTCCATCAACTCAAAAACTTTGCTGCAAGCAGATGCAATTCGAAAAATGCTTTTTGCCATGGTAGACGATGTCCGGGTGATTTTCGTAAAAATGGCGGACAGACTGGACAGGATACGAAACATCCGGAATGTAGAAAGCCAGAAGCAAAGGGAACTTGCGGCAGAAGTAATCGACATTTGGGCACCTCTGGCCGACCGTCTTGGTATGCAGGCTACAAAAAACGAATTCGAAGACCTTAGCCTGAAATACACAAATCCAGACGCTTTCCAACAGATCAAGGCCGTAATTGCACAGAAAAAGGACGAACGCTCCGCTTACCTTTCAAGCGCAGTGCAGAAAATCCAGGTAGAAGCAGATAAAGCCAACATCGAAATTTCAATCGAAAGCAGAGCTAAGCATTTTTATTCAATTTATCAGAAAATGCGCAAACGGAACAAGGAACCTGGGGAACTTTATGATCTTCTGGCACTGCGCATAATCTGCCAGAAAAACGCAGACTGCTACACTCTAATTGGTATAGTACATAGCCTATGGAAACCATTGGATGGCAGATTCAAAGACTACATTGCAATGCCTAAATCAAACGGCTATCAGTCTTTGCACACCACCGTAATGTGCGAAGATCGCCCGCTGGAAATTCAAATAAGAACCCGAAAAATGCATGATGTGGCTGAACATGGAGTAGCTTCCCACTGGCTTTACAAAAAAGGCACAAACCATGATCTGGTAAGCGTAAAGAACCTGGGGATTTTCAATCAACTGCAGGAATTGCGCAACAAGCAGCTTTCCGACGATAATTTTTTTCAGGAATTCAAGAACGAACTTTTGGGGGACGAAATTGTTGTATTCACACCAAAAGGCGAAGTAATACAGCTGCCAGCGGGTTCCACCGCCGTGGATTTTGCATACAAGATTCATTCTGCGATTGGCGAAAAGATAGTAGGTGCTAAGGCCGACGGAAAAATCATTCCGCTGGTGCAGCCGCTCAAAAACACGCAGATTATAGAAATCATTACAAATCCTCAGGCGCATCCTACCGAAAACCAGCTCAAGGCCGTACACACATCAAAAGCCCGATCAAAAATCCACGCCTGGCTTGCTGCAAACGACCCGAATTTTGTGGATACTGCGGCTGCACAAAGAGCCGTAGATTCAGAAATAGAGCACCAGTCTCAAAAACGGCCATCCGATGAAAAACATTCACATAAAAAAGGTTCCGGCTATATCCCACCAGAATCAAAAGGAACTGGTAAAATAAAAATCGGAAATACCACAAATTTTCTTGTCAATTTTGCAAAATGCTGCAAGCCGGAATTTCCAGATCCAATCGTAGGCTACGTTTCTCACGGCAAAGGAATCATGATTCATAAAGCAACCTGCTATACTTACCACAGGATTCCAAACCTTGAACGCAGAACCATAGAAGTTCAATGGGAAACAGAAGAAGACGCAAAGAAAAAATAATTCAAAATCAATCCAGGCTTACCACTTTGATTCTGCTGGAAAAAGAAGATTCGTTTACGGTAACAACGGCCCAGCTGCGGTCTTCCAGATATCCTGGCAGATTGTTTTCTATGAAGCTGCCAAGTCTGTTTTCATGTTTTTCATGTGTATGGCCATCAAAAAAACGAATCACATCATTTTTTGCACAAAGGGATATCAAAAGATTACGCTCAGTTGTATCTTGCATGGTAAAATAGAAAAGTCCATCCGCATAAACCGGAAAGTGGGAAAAAACGAATTTTTTATTAGAATCGTTTTTCATCGCAGCTTTCAATTTTGAAAACTGCTTTTTTCCTAATGAACCGCTTCCTGAATCAATAAAATACCAGCTGATTCCATGGGTTTGAAAAACATAAAACGAAGTATAAGGATACACATACTTCCGGTAGGATTCCCACCCAGAATTATAAAGATCATGGTTTCCAACAATACTATAGGTAACAATCGGGTTGCCCAAAGGATTTGGAATTTCAGCTATCTGATCGGTAAATTTCCTGTAATTACGGTATTCCCCTGGCTTACCATGTTCAGCCACATCTCCAAGGCAGACGATAAAATAAGGTCTTTTGCTCTGGGGCAAATCCATAATTTTTTGGATAAACTGCTGGTCTTTACGTTCACCTGTCTTCTTACCATGTTCCCCGCCAAAATGAACATCTGTGATCAGCCAAAAATCATAATCTGCATCAGATGGAACTTCAGGAACTTCGGAAGATGGCAAAGATAGCAAAGACCTGGCTCTGCTGTTTACAACCCCATCCCGATAAAAGAATTCATCTAGTCCGTAGCTGCAGGAAAAGAACATAAAAATGGACAGAAGTATCAAAGCTACATATCTGATTTTTAGAAAATTGATTTTCATCGCCCACCCCTAAATCGAATATCTGAACCAGGCCCTTGCAGCAAAACTGTTAAAATTTGCGCTAAGGGTAAACAAATCTATGTACTGAAGTTCAGCTTCCGTGCCAAAAAACCAGTGATCATCAATTTTCAAACTGGAACCTAATTTGAAATCCGGGGCAAAGAAAAGAAAATACCTGTAATAGGAATAGGACGCAAAATCAAATGTAAGGTGGACCCTATCCTTCAGATTCACGGCAATACCGGCATGCAATGCGATAGAATCGTTTTTGAGCCAGGGCAGAGAATCCTGGATTTCATAAATGCGAGCAGCTTTAAAATGATGGGAAAAATCCACCTGAGCACTAAATATTTTATGGGCATCATATTTTAGGTAGATTCCGGTAAGCAAATCAAGCTCACAATATTCCTGGGTGTAAAACTGAGAATGAAATGTAGTCCCCACACCGGCATTAAAACAGCCCCAGAAAGTTGGCCAGTAAATAAGCCTGGCCGTGAGGTCTGCCGACTGACCAAAAAATTTACATCCCCAGGAAACATCAAACTGCGCCATGTCCACATCGGTTGTCAAATCAAAACCAACCATATCCAAATTGTAATCTGTGCCATCTTCAATGGAAAGAGCAGCCGTAATTGACCATTGTGGATCACAAGTCCAAAACACTACTGCAGGCACCTGTTCGGATTCAGACCGGGATTCTGCCTGAGATTCCAAAGTCCAGGCTGCAAAAGACAAATGAAAAAAAACGATTGCAATAAACGCAAATCTTAAGTTTTTCATAATGACTATCTGCCGGTATCTCTAATTTCGCCGCTTACGTATTCCGGGTCAAAAATGCGAACAAGCGTACCGTTTTGCAAAGGATATTTTGTATAGAGCAAACACGGATGACCGTCGCAAACCCATTGGCGCAGCGTTCCATCTTCAGGATCAACCAAAAGCCATTCTTCCGGTAAAGCTTTTACACATACCGTATCAGGAGAAACAAATTCCACAGGATCCCCAGCTTTTATCATGTTCAAAGCCTTAATGTTATACATAAACCAATCCTGGTCACCTGCAGTTTTCTGGCAAACGCTTTCAGGGTAGCGGTCAGGATTTTTTTCCATATCTGCAAGGCGGGCTTTTTGAGCTCCAGGATGCATTGCCGCAAATTCATTCTGAAGCTTCTCCTTATGGTCGGCACCTTTTTTTATCACAGCTAAAGTTTTTTCACCAGAAAACCTGTCCCCTACTTCGGCTGCAAGAATATACTGACTGTCTGTAGCACCTGTTACCGTCTGATCTGCTTCACTCCGGTTATAATAGAAACCTGTTCCAGATTCCCGATGACTTACATTCTCAAGCTCGTCGATAAAAGGTTTCGCCTCTTCAGAGGAAATTTTTCCTTCCATTGCATCTAAGGCCTTTCTATATGCACGAGTTACAAGGGCAACATAGTATATGCTTTTCATTCGGCCTTCGATCTTGATTGAATCGATACCGGCGTTCTTCATGTCTTCAAGATGTTCAATCATACGCAAATCCTTGCTGGAAAGGATTGCGGTAAAATCATCACCTTCAAAAATAGGGAAATATTCCCCAGGGCGTTTTCTTTCCTGAATCACAAGGGCACCAGATGCAGCCAGTTCCTTTGCTTTTGCTGGATCTGCAAAAAGATCGTAATCCCAGCGACAGGTATGAGTACAAGCTCCAGCCTGGGCACTCCGGCCTGTAAGATAGGCACTCATAAGACAGCGACCAGCATAAGCGATACACATTGCGCCGTGGGCAAAAGCTTCCAGCTCCACATCTGGTACGGCATCCTTTATTTGCCGTATTTCATTCAATGACACTTCCCGACCAAGAACTACCCGACTAAAGCCCATGGATTTGTACATTTTTACAGCTTCCCGATTTATACAACTTGCCTGAGTGGAAACATGAAGTTGTGCCGAAGGAAAATGCTTTTGCAGAATCGGAACCATTCCAATATCCTGCACAATAAAAGCATCTATTGGATAGGCTTTGAAATAATCCAGATTTGCCAGAAAATTATCGATATCACTATTATGGAAAGAAATGTTTAATGCACAATGCAGTTTTCTGCCAGGGAACTGTTCCTTAAGTTGGATTACCTTCTTGTATTCATCTTCGTAAAAATTATCAGCTTTTACACGAAGAGAAAATTTCTTAAGACCAATATAGGCGGCATCAGCGCCATATGCATATGCGTAGTATAGTTTTTCAACATTTCCTGCTGGAGAAAGTAACTCTATCATGCTTCTGCCTTCAAACTCTGTTCAAGTTTAGGTTTATTTTCAAAGGTCTGGCGAACTGTATTGCCGCCTTTTTCTGTTCCGGCAATGATGCGGGAAAAAGCATCCAGAGCATCATGGGATTCCTTAAGATATTCATCAGCCATCTGAAAAAGATGCATCATATCTGGCCAGGTTTCAAGGCGACAATCGCAACCACATTCCTTAAGCATGGCCGTAAAGTTTTTTGCTTCATCCAAAAGAATTTCTTTTTCGCCGCACTGAATATAAACCGGAGGGAAACCTTCCAGCAATTCCTTTGCAGCAAACACAGGCGAAATAAGTGGATTTTCCAGATTTGAAGAATAGGTATACACTTCGCCGCTGCGCGAAAGCACATCAGCGCTCATTATTTCGTCGCATACTTTTTTGCCGTTCTTCAGCGGGCTTGAATTAGAAAGATTCAGCCAAGGAGAAAAAAGCACAACCTGTTTTATACAGCGGCGATATCTTTCGCGAAGATTTAAAAGCAATGCTATGGCAATACTTGCGCCGGCTCCATCTGCTGCAATAATCACTTCGGGCTGATTTTCTTCCCTTGATTCGCCATTGGAATCAAGGGAACGGGCTATCTGCTCCTCTGTAAAAAGCACTCGAAAAGCAGTCTGCACATCTTCAATAGCTGCCGGAAAAGGATAAGCCGGCGCAAGACGATATTCTGGCACAACAATGCGGCTGCAGGCTTTATCCGAAAGCACAGAACAAAATTCCCTGTAAGAAGCACGAGAACCGCCAACAAAGCAGCCGCCATGTACATAAAACATTATTCGCTTGGACGAATACAATTCAGGAACCAAAACATCGCAACGCACATTTCCAAAATCTCGTTCAGTGCGTTCCACATGATTTGGCAAAACATCAACAGAAAAAGCTTTTTCGATCCTGGCGCGATAAGTTTTTTCGTTATATTTTGAAGTATAGGCAAGAGTCTTAAGCTTTTTAAGAGCCGCTTTTCTGTTGTTCTTTTCTACCATAACGCAAAGTATAGCAAATCACACCTGATTTTGCTATACTACGCATTAATTGGAGGTTTACAATGCCAGTTAAAATTCATGCAGATCTTCCTGCATGCAGCACTCTTGAACAGGAAAACGTTTTTGTAATCACAGAAAACAGAGCCCAGACACAAGATATCCGCCCTTTAAAAGTTGCAATCGTAAACCTAATGCCTACAAAAGAGACTACAGAAACTCAGCTTCTGCGACTTCTTTCCAACACTCCTCTTCAGATTGAAATTTCCCTTATCAGAATGGAAAACCACAACTACAAAAACACTGATCAGGAATACCTTGACAAATTTTATTTACCTTCAAGCCAGGTTTTCAACAAAAAATTCGACGGAATGATTATTACCGGAGCACCGGTAGAACAGATTCCATTTGAAGAAGTAGATTATTGGAAAGAGCTTTGCCAGATTATGGACTATGCTAAAAAAAATGTATTCTCCACACTATATGTGTGCTGGGGATCCTTCGCAGGCCTTTACCATCATTACAACATTCCAAAATATCCTATCGATAAGAAACTGTTCGGCATTTTTATGAACAGCAGAACCACATTAAATGATCCTCTGCTCCGTGGCCTGGATGACACATTTCCATTCCCACAGTCTCGCCACACCACACTGATGGAAGACGACATCATCAGACATCCAGAGCTGACTATTCTGGCTAAATCAAAGGAATGCGGAGTAACACTTGTAAAATCCAATGATAACCGGGAAATTTTTATGACCGGCCATCTGGAATACGACACGGATACATTGGCAAAAGAATATTGGCGCGATAAAGATAAAGGGCTGCCGATTGACATTCCAAAAAACTATTTTCCAAACAACAACCCAAGTCTGATGCCTTCATCATACTGGAGAAGCACTGCCCATCTTCTGTATTCCAACTGGCTGAACTATTATGTTTACCAGGAAACTCCATTCAATTTCACAGAAAAATAGGCAGCCTGTCCTGATTTTGCAAAAGTTCACCCATTATGAAGCGAATAATCTTTGCTTTTTTATATAGTTCAGTCTCTTTTTGCCAGATATCAGATGCCTTTCAATTGGCACAGGCTTTTCCTATTCCCTCTTTTCAAAAAATTGAATCAGATAATTCTTTTTTTGCGTATATTCCAATTGGCAACCCTCATTATTTTAGGGTAATATCAACTCTATGAATATCTTCACTTCCCTTCTTCAGCTGGTAGGAAGCCTTGGTTTTCTCTTGTACGGCATGCGCCTTATGAGTGACGGCGTTCAGAAAAGTGCCGGTGAAAAACTGCAGCGAACCCTGAGCAAAATCACAGGAAATAGAATTGCCGGCCTATTTACTGGACTTGCAATCACCATGATCATCCAATCATCTGGTGCCACTACTGTAATGGTAATTTCTTTTATCAATGCAGGATTAATTACCCTTACCCAGTCTGTAGGGGTTATCTTTGGTGCAAATATCGGTACAACCATCACAGCCTGGATAGTTTCTCTCTTTGGTTTTAACTTCAAGATTTCATCTTTCGCCATTCCGCTTTTTGGAATCGGCTTTTTTATGACCCTTCTTAAAGATTCCCGACTAAAAAACTCCGGTGAAGCCATAATGGGATTTGGACTTTTGTTCATCGGTCTTGGCTGGCTCTCAGATGTTTTTAAGCCAGGTCATCCTGACTCGTTTTTAACAGAAGACAGCTTAAATTTCATGAAATCCCTTCAAAGCTGGGGTGCCCTTTCAATAATCATCAGCGTGCTCATAGGCGTTGTAATCACTGCGCTCATGCACTCATCATCTGCGTTTTCTGCCATCGTAATCACCATGGC
>SAMEA3663293__coassemble_396_pt1 | contig 9260 bp, 6 predicted proteins | sample SAMEA3663293__metabat2_low_PE_021 | metagenome-assembled genome bin SAMEA3663293 (sample SAMEA3663293) | pig gut metagenome | biome: pig gut; feature: pig-associated habitat; material: faeces | place: China | collected 2013
ACTGATAGAAGAAGGGGACATATCTTCAGAAATTGCAAATGCATTTATGGAAAACATAAATGAGCAGTTCCAGCTTTTGAGCGTAAGCATAGAAAACTACAATGACTATTTTTCAAGCATGAAAAACTCATACGAAGGCTCTTTCTGCATCATCGGAAATACAGCTTCGAGCACTACAGACCAGGGGGCAACTCCATTTGTTCGACTCTATCCGAATGTAGGAACCCATGCCAATGTAGTAAATACAATCTTGCAGAAAGATTTCATTTATCCTCTCCCATGGTACATTGGATACCTGGTAAGTTTTATAACCGCAACAGCAGTGCTCTTCATAACAATCAAATTCTCCAACAAAATTCAGAACATTATGAATGGCATCACCGTTCTTATCCTTATTGTTTTTTCATTTCTTTTTCTGCCATGCTTTAGCGCTTACATGCCATTTTCATCCTATATGACATTTCTTGTGTTGTCATACTTAAGCGGTGTCGTATTGCGCTATGTGATTTCAACAAAAGAAAAAGGATTTATCCGAAAGGCTTTCTCTACATACGTTTCAAAAGATGTGGTTGATCAGATTGTTGCTCATCCTGAACGGTTAAGCCTTGGTGGGGAAGAAAAAAAGATCACCGCATTGTTCTCTGACATCAAGTCTTTTTCATCATTCAGTGAACTGGTTACACCAAGCCAGCTTGTAAACATTCTGAACCAGTATCTTGGGGCAATGAGCGATGTAATCCTTGATTACCATGGAACTATTGATAAATACATAGGAGATTCTATCGTATCATTCTTTGGCGCCCCGGTTGACCTTCAGGATCACGCCTATTATGCCTGTGTTTCCGCGTTGAAAATGAAAATGGCAGAATCCGAATTCAATAAAAAACATCTGATAGACGGGGACATTCCAAGAGAACTTTATACACGAATTGGTATTAACACTGGTAAGATGGTTGCAGGTAATATGGGAACTACTAACAAAATGAATTACACCATCATGGGTGATGATGTAAACCTTGCAAGCCGCCTTGAAGGTGTAAACAAAATATATGGTTCTTGGATTCTTACATCGGAAGCCACATGGAAAGAAATTATTTCAAGTCCACATAAGGACGAACTTGTTGCAAGGCGGCTTGACCAGGTACGTGTTGTAGGAAAAGAAAGACCTGTACAACTTTATAACATCATGGGTTTCAAAAAAGACATGAGTCGTGTGCAGCTTGAAGAAATAGATGTTTTCCACGAAGGCCTTGAACTATACCTTGGAAAAAAATTCGCAGACGCAGAAAAAGCCTTCAAACATGCTAACGAACTTGTGCCGTCAGACGTTGCGGCTATGGTTTTTGCCGACAGATGTGACGAATACCTGTCTAAGGGAATCCCGGAAAACTGGGACGGAATAAAAAACCTTACAAGCAAATAAAATGGCGTTGAGGCTTCAAAGCGAAAATGGTTTTAGCCGCAGAACTGGTAGCATAAAAAAAACGAGGCTGTCCCAAAATTAATGAGTGTAGCGCTCATTGAGCCCTTCGACAGGCTCAGGAACCACCCTTCGACAGGCTCAGGAACCACCCTTCGACAGGCTCAGGAACCACTCGTCGAAATGACTGCTACACTAAATGTGGTGGTTTCGATAAACTCAACCACCGTAATGCAAACTTATTGGACAGCCCCTTTAGCGACGTCGCAGCCGGAAAAAAAGCCTTGGTAATGGATTTGATCCTTTACCAAGGCCTTTATTTTGGCAGATAATACTTATTTTTTTAAAAAGTGCATGCAGAATAGTAAATAAAACTAAAATTTATATTTGTGGAGAATCAGGCATACAGAATGCAGCAATCAAATAAGCGATGATTGGACTGCCAAATCCTATGAAAACGCAGATTAAAGCGATTATTCTTATAATTGTAGGATCAATGTTGAAGTATTCGGCAATGCCTCCGCATACGCCAAAGATTTTCTTTTCTTTTGATTTGTAAAGTTTTTTTACGCTCATAAAATTCTCCATCTGAATATTTAAATTTTAGAATAAGGATGAAATTTTAGCTATTATGTCGGCACCAGAAATTACTGCACCAAGAGAACTTCCGATTGAAGAAAAAAGAAAAACCAGCAGAACGCGAAGAATGCGATTTTTGTAAAAGCCTTTTACGCTTGAGGCATCTTCGGTAAGTGTTTCCATATCCTTGACTTTAGGTTTGCAGATCATGGCCTGAACGATGCCGGCAACAAAGCCCACACCTATCAAAGGACACAATGAAGTAATTGGAGAGCCAACTGCAGAAACAAGAATTGTAATTGGATGAGCTGCTGCAATGAGCGCACCAATTCCTGCTAAAGCGCTGTTCCAGATTATCCAGCTTAGGGCCATTTTTGAGCCGGCATCTTTGCCGCCAAAATAAAATCCCACCCCAATCATTGCAATGATAATAGCAGGGATAATCCAGCCTGTAATTTTTGCGGCAGGTTTAGTAGCTGGAATCTGCGAAATTTCGGTGGTATCTGTGCTTTCATTTTGATTTGCGAATTTTTCAAGCCAGGCCTTTACTCCTGGCAAATGTCCTGCGCCAAGAATGGCAACTATGTTATTTCCCTGTGCCTGCCAAATGTGGCTTGCAAGGTACTGGTCACGTTCATCAATAAGCACCTGCTTTACTTTAGGCAGATACTGGGAAAGGTCTTGCATCATGGTGTCCATTTCGGAGCGATTTTTTAATCCTTCGATTTCATCGTGGGAAACTTCCTCTTTGCTGAATGCGCTTCCTAATAAAAGGGTCAGTAGCTTCATCTTTCCAGAAAAGTTGTTCAAAGCCCAGGCTCTTCGCAAAGTTACCTGAATTGGCCGGTCAACCATTACAACAGGCACATTGATTTCTTCTGCAGTATTCATTGCAGCAATCATTTCGTCCCCAGGCTTTACACCAACGTTGCTGCCCATTTTTTTCTGGAAAGAGGCCAGAATCAAATTTGCCAAAAGCAAAAATCCCTGCTTTTTCTTAAGGACTTTGACGATGTCCAGCTCTCGCCAGGAATTTGGGTTCTTTATTGATTCACAGCGTTTTTCATCCAATTCAATGGCCACGCAATCAGGCTTTTTTTCAAGGATGGTGGCTTTTACTTCCTGAACGCTTTCTTCTGAAATATGCGCAGTGCCAACCAGCGTTATAGTTTTGCCGTTAAAATTCAGGATTTCCTGTGTCTGGCTCATTGTTCCATTCCCCATTCTGCAAGTCTGTATTCAAAAAACATAGGTGACTGCATTTTCTGAATTTTTACGAAATATTCTCTGGCAATCTGATTCATTCCCTTTAAATCAAAGTACATTGCAAAGTAGTACATCATTTTGCCGCGCTTGTTTTTATCGGTTTCCTTGTCTAGATCTTTCATGATGGCGTTTTCTGCGTTTACACCACCCTGATCGTGAAAAAGACGAATGATTTTGTAATCCAGTGAGTTTCTGTCCAATGGCTTCATTGCAAGCTGTGCATATTCCTTTGCTTTGAAAAGATTGTTTTCTTTCAGGTAAGTCAAAATTACCATAAGCTGATATGCGGTTGAATTAAAAATGGAATTAGCCTTAAGGAACGCGTTTCGTGCGCCGGCCCAGTTTCCCAGATGGAATTCAAGGATTCCGATTTCTTCCCATGAATAATAATATTTAGGATTTGTTTCTATTATTTTATGGTAATCTGCCAAAGCTTCTTTGAACATGTTCTGCTCATCGTAAAGGCCGGCACGATAGGTGTATGCCAAAAAATAGTTTGGATCAATGGAAATAGCTTTTGACCAGGCAACTTCCGCTTCCTTGAATTTTCCAGTGTATCGTTTGTATTGTCCCAAATCGATGTAGTAATCGTAGTTGTTTGGATCCAGTTCCAAAGCTTTGTTAATTTGACTTATCGCTTCGTAATAGTTTTCGTTCTCTGCAGCCAATTTTCCCATATATGCGTATGCCTGGGCATTGTATGGATCTAGTTCAAGCAGGCGCTGAAAGTATCGCTTTGCTTCGTCCAGATTATCTGTGTAATAGCTCATTTGTGCATATCCGAATATAGCTTCCAGATTTGTTGAGTCTCCGGTAAGTGCCTTTAAATAGTAGTTTTTTGCAAGTTTGTATTTCTTTTTAAGCGCCTGCTGATTTCCTTTGATGATGTTTGCAGTAGGATTGTTTGGGTTTTTGGCCAGAAGCGCATTTAACGCAGTTTTTTCGTCTGTTTTGTTTTTACTTGCAATTGCAATCTGAGCCGCAAGTTCCAGGGCTTCTATGTTATCGCTGTTCGATGCAAGTAATTCATTGTTGAGTGTTTTTGCTTTTGAATAATCTCCGGCAGAAAGCAAAATCGATGCATGAAGAAGCTTTAGATCTGTGTCTGATTCGAGGGATGCTGGCAGATTCTCAAAAAGAGCGATGGCAGATTGAATGTCATTTGAAGAAAGCGCATCCTGCAGTTTTTCTACAAAAATAACGTTTGGGCTCTTTTCAGAACTGGCTGCTGATGGTGCGGCAGAAAGTTCTGATTCACTTGATGTTGGGGCTGCTGCAAAAAGATTTGCGGCCATAAAGGCTGTTACCATGCAGACAGTAATACAAGAGATGTTGAATTTTTTAATTGTCATTGTGTAATCTCCAGGTTGCAAGACGGTTGAAATTAGTCCCGTCATTATATAAACTACATTTTACAATGGTTGCAAATATATTAAAAAAGTCTTTAATATTGATTGCAATTTATGCTGTAGTTATTATCGGCATATTTGTGCTTCAATTTAAGAATGATTCTATCATATCAGAAAAATTAGGTAGCCTCCATATTACCCTGTTGGAATCTATTGCAGAAGATAATTCCGTTGGGCTTAAGAATAAGTTTTCTGCAGTGTTCAATGGACTTTCCTTTTCTGCAGATGATGATAGCCCTGCTGTTGCCAAGATTAGAGGAACGGAAAAACCTATTACTCTGATCTCTTGGGAAAAAACGTCTCCTCTTACATGTACATTCAAATTCAGCGACGATATTAGCGTCAACATGATTTTGACAGATGACACTAATCGTTCGACGTTCGCCCTTAAGGCTGATCTTCCAAAAAATGTTGAATACCTGAAGCTTCCTTATGGGCTTTCTGGAGGGGCTTCAATCTCATTCCAGAATGATCGAAAAGTGCAGATCGACTATTCGCAAGCTTCTTGGGAATTGAATGCCGTCAATATTGGTGCAAACAACCTGGTGCTTACAAAAGCAAATCCTGGAGCAACATATACCTTCTTTGATGATTCAAAAGACTTCAGTTTTGCTGTTGCTTCTTCTATGCCTGGTGCAACACTTGATGCCTACCGTTCAACAAAGAGCAAAATCAGTGGAAGCCTGATAAAGGCTTTTGCATCCGCTGTTTCTAAAAATTCCGCAATTTCAGAGCAGGAAGCGGTTTCTTATGTTGCTGCCATGGCTGAAAAGGGGAATTATTCAGCAGCACTGGATGCAATACCTGCTTCGATGAAGAAGAATCCGTCTGGCTCGTATATTGCTACAACTTTCTTAGGTAACCTCGTAAATTCAAACAAATCTTTGGAAAAACAGTTACTGAATTGTGAAAATTCAATAAAGTCTTGTGCTGTCAGCGGATCTCTTGAAGCGTTTGGATTAGCTGGTATAACCGATTACATGATGATTCATCCTGGTTCATCAACCGTTCAGTCTTATCTGAAAAAAGTTGCAGATGGCTCTTTTTCTAATGTTTCTGTAATTCAGGCATCAAATGTTTTGGCTGCCTATAATAAGCTTTTTGAAACAAACAAGGATCTTGCCGCAATGCTTGCACCGGCAGCAAATAAATGTGTAGCAAAAATCGAAAGTGCATGTAGTCTTGACGGCAAAAACATAATTATTTCTGATAACGGATCATTGCTTTCTGTAATCCAGGCGGTTCGTGCCGGCGATGCAGTAATGCAGTATGGTATAATCAGAAACAATGCGGAATACATGGCAGGTGGTGAACTGATTATCAATTCCTATGCTGGAAACTGCGATTCATTTGAACTTGGAACTTTGAGCGATCTTTATGCAATTACGGTTCATGACAACCATTATTATCCACATGCAAAAGTTATTGGTTATGATAATGGAAAAGCTGTGTGGGTTTGGACTTCGGCAGAATCTGTTTCATTTGAAAAGGATTCCCTTGGAAATATTGCTTTGGGGATCGCCTTTCAGCAGTCATATACACATTATCTGATGGTCAGCGGAATAAAATCGTTCAACAAGATTTTCATTTATGATATGGCATTCCGTACAGATCCTCGCTTTGAAACTTACAATTCTTCTGGTTATGTTCATCAGAAAGATAACGATGTGCTTTTGCTTAAATCAAGGCACAGGTCTGCTAATGAAGTCATCAGGCTTGTTTATAACACTGCAGCAGTTGAAAAACCTGCCATGGATGCAGCTTCTGCGGCTGCAACGCCTGATGCAGCTTCTGTGGCTGCAACGCCTGATGCAACTTCTGCTGGAACTGCTGAGTCTGAAAGTGCGCCTAAGACAGAAGCTTCTGGCGAGTAGTAAAGTTTTTGGCGAATCGTTATAATTTTGCCATGACATTGAAAGATCTGATGAAATTACAGAACGGCAGCGACATTCGTGGCGTTGCCCTTGAAGGCGTTGAAGGCGAAGCTGTTAATCTTACAGAAGAAGCCTGTCTGAAAATTGGTGGTGCATTTGCACTTTGGCTTTCCAAAAAAACAGGTAAACCTGTTGATCAGCTTACTGTTGGAATTGGGCGTGATTCCAGACTTTCTGGCCCGTTTCTTGAACTGGCAGTTGCAAAAGGTCTTACTGCAAACGGTGTAAATGTTGTACGTTGCGGAATGGCTACAACTCCAGCCATGTTCATGTCTATTGTTTTCCCACAGACAAAATATGATGGTTCGGTAATGATAACTGCCAGCCATCTTCCATTTAATAGAAACGGGCTTAAATTTTTTGACAAAGACGGTGGCCTGGAACACGAAGATATTACTGCGGTTCTTGAACTGAGCGATGCCCAGGATGCAGAAAAAAATAAGGCTGCTGATATTTCAAAGAATGGAATCTATGATCTGATTGAAACTTATGCCGCGCATATCCGTAAAAGCATTGTAAAGGGGCTTTCTTCTTCTGAGTCTGATAAACCTTTGTCCGGTTTGAAGATTGTTGTGGATTCGGGAAACGGTGCCAGCGGCTTTTTTGTGGATAAGATTTTGAATCCACTTGGTGCAGATACAACTGGCAGTCAGTTCCTGGAGCCAGACGGATCTTTCCCAAATCATATTCCAAATCCGGAAAATAAAGCTGCAATGCAGGCAATAAAAACTGCAACTGTTAACAACAAAGCAGATCTTGGTTTGATTTTTGATACTGATGTGGATCGAATGAGTGCGGTTCTTTCTAATGGTGAAGAAGTGAACAGAGACGCAATAATTGCTATGGTTGCCGCAATCCTGGCACCATCTAATCCTGGCAGCACAATTATTACAGATAGCGTTACATCTGATCGTCTTACATATTTTCTTGAAGATGTTTTGAATTTGAAGCATCTGCGATATATGCGTGGTTACAAAAATGTAATCAACAAGCAGAAAGAGCTTACAGACAAGGGGATCAATGCGCCTTTGGCAATGGAAACAAGCGGTCATGGTGCATTAAAGGAAAACTACTTTTTGGATGATGGTGCCTATCTTGCTGTAAAGATGATTATCGCATTAGCTTTGGCAAAGAAAGAAGGCAAAAAACTTGAAAGCCTGATTGAAAAGCTTCCTGCTCTTGTGGAGGAAGGTGAATATCGCTTTAAGATTGGCACAGAAGATTTTAAATCTTATGGAAAAAATGTTCTTAAAACTTTTGAAGAGCGGGCAAAGGCAAAAGGTTATGTAATGCCTGAAAGCTTTGAAGGTATTCGTCTTTCTTTCAAAGAAGGAGATGCTCAGGGATGGATTCTTTTGCGCATGAGTTTGCACGATCCTGTAATGCCAATGAATATTGAAGGAGCCAGAAAAGGTGACCTTGCAAAGCTTGTGAAAATTGCACAGGAATTGGTGGCTGGCTTTGATCAGCTGGATACAAGTTGCTTAAAATAATTTGATGGCGCAGTTTTTATCTTTTTATAAATTTTGCGTTGCACACGTTTTTTAGGAGAAAATATGTCTGTTATTCAGGGAATTATTATGGGAGTTTTGCAGGGAATTGCCGAATTCCTTCCGATTTCTTCATCTGGCCATTTGGCTGTGGTACAAAAGCTTTTTGGATTGAATGATGTGCCGTTGCTTTTTGATGTAATGCTGCATTTGGCAACTCTTCTTGCGGTGGTGCTGTATTTTAGAAGAAAAATATGGCAGCTGCTTAAAGTTTTTGGCAGATGGATAACTGGCCGCCCAGATCCAAAGTCAGCAGAAGCTGTGCAGCCAGATGGTGCTGATTGTTCAAATGCTTGTGATGGAATGGACTTGCTTTGCGGTACAGATGCACTTGGTCGCAGAACGATTGTAGCTGTAATTCTTTCGACTTTGGTAACTGCTGTGATTGGGCTTGGCACTTCAAAACTTATTGATGATTCTGTTATTTCCATAAAGTTGACTTGTGCCGGTTTTATTGTGACTGCAATCTTGCTGGTGATTTCGTCGGTTATTGAAAAGAAGAATGAGGCTAGTGCTGATTCCAAATCTGTTCAGCTGAAAGGCATTAGTCCCCTTCAGGCTTTGTTCATAGGATTGATGCAGGGTGTTGGCACTTTGCCTGGCATCAGCCGCAGCGGTTCAACTATTGCGGGCGCCCAGCTTTCAAAAGTAAATCGACAGGCGGCTGGCGAATATTCTTTCATAATTTCTATACCTGCGATTTTGGGCGCCTTTGTGCTTGAATTAAAAAAGTATATGGAAGCGGGCCAGGCAGCTGGATCTGGTGCGTCTATTGGAGCCGCTCCATTGATTGCGGGGTGTGCAGCTGCATTCGCATGGGGGTATCTTTCCCTTGCTTTCTTGATGAAGCTGATTAAAAAAGGCCGACTTGAATGGTTTGCCTGCTATCTGATTCCTGCAGGAATTCTTGGAATCCTGTTTTTGTGATGATTTTATTCTTTGTAAGGCTCATATTCCAGAATCAATACAGCTCGTTCCCATGCAAGTCATAGCTACCATCTGTTATTTGTCCGAATTTTCCAGATTGTAGTTTTGTGTCACCATCATCTGTTTTATTCGTTTCTCCGCCCGAAGGATCTGGGCTTGTTACTGATGAACTTGG
>SAMEA3663293__coassemble_397_pt1 | contig 9256 bp, 4 predicted proteins | sample SAMEA3663293__metabat2_low_PE_021 | metagenome-assembled genome bin SAMEA3663293 (sample SAMEA3663293) | pig gut metagenome | biome: pig gut; feature: pig-associated habitat; material: faeces | place: China | collected 2013
AATCAGGTTTACCCTGTTGAACATGGAATAAACACATTGATTCCTTTCATCGCAAAACATTTCCCAAATGCAAAAATTGTTCCAATCGCACTAAAACATCCAGAACCGCCATTAAACCAGAGGGATGCGCAGACTCTATACAAGACTCTGGCGCCTTATTTTTCTTCCCGGGAGCGGGAAGAAAACTTTTTGCTGATTTCCACAGATTTTGCACACCACGGAAACTATGAGGGTACAGTTTTTAAAGATACCCGCTCCCGGGAATTCTTTAAGACGCCAGGGCAAAACACATGGATTTTTTGCGGCTGCGACAACAGACCTGGCATTTATGCCCTTGGCCACATAATGAATTCACAGACAAAAGCCACAATCACATATCACACAAATTCCTATGAAATTTCTGGTTTAGATGAAAATGACATTACAAGCTATTTTTTCAGCTTCTTCTATTAATTCAATTTGAATGAAAATTTAAAATCCTTATTCTAAATTCCGTGATATAATATTTTTATGATAAATTCTCAAAATAACAATGGTTCAATACCAGAACGATTAACAGGGCTTTCAGTTCCACTTGGAGCTGCTTACACAAAGAAAAATACAGTAATCGGTGAATTTACAGTTCTTCCCGAATTGGCTAAAATCTGCAAAAGTGCAGGACTTGGAATAATCCAGTTACTACCGGTAAATGATACAGGTACACAGTCATCTCCATACAGTGGACTTTCAGCATTTGCATTGCACCCAATCTATATCGACATAAAGGAAATTCCAGAATTTAAGGATGCCTATGCTTCCAACAAAACTTTTGCCAAAGCGTATGACCAGATGATTAAGGATTTTCCATACACTCCAGATGGAAGATACAAATATCAGGACATTCTGAATGCAAAAACTAATCTTCTGCAGATTCTTTTTGACAGCACAGAAATCGCAAAATCTGAAAAAGCAAACGATGAATTGCAGAAATGGATCGACAAGAATCCTTGGATTGTAAATTATGCCGTTTACAAAAACCTCAAATACAAATACATGCAGGCATCCTGGAAGGAATGGGCAAAAGAAGATCAGACACCAAGTCAAAAGGAAATCAAATCTCGGTGGAATGATGCAAAATTGATGAAAAATCATCTGTTCTATGCATGGACACAGATGCGCGCTGCACAGCAATTCAAAAAATCCACTGATGCAGTTCGCAAAGCCGGAATCATTTTGAAAGGCGATATGCCAATCCTTATGAATGAAGATTCATGCGATGCCTGGGCTTGTCCAGATATTTTTAACCACAACCTTAGAGCCGGTTCCCCTGTAGATGGTGAAAATCCAACAGGACAAAACTGGGGTTTCCCTACCTACAACTGGGATGTTCTCAAAAAGAATAAATTCAGCTGGTGGATTGACCGTCTTAAGAGCGCAGAACAATATTACGGTGCATATCGCCTTGACCATATCCTTGGTTTCTTCCGTATTTGGGCTATTCCAGCTACAGATACAACCGCTGTGCTTGGTCACACTGTTCCTTATGTACCAATTACAAGAGAGCAGCTTAATAATGCAGGTTTTGATGACGGAAGAATCCGCTGGCTTTCTCAGCCTCATGTTTCTACTGGTCTTATTGAAGATATTACATGGAATCATGAAACAGCAACTGCTATTTTGAACAAATTCATGAACAGAATCGGAAGCGAAGAACTTTGGCTTTTCAAAAATACAATCAAAGGCGACAAAGACATCTACTCAACCGATCTTTCTGCCTACTGTCAGGGCGATGCCCAGCAAAGAGTAAAAGATGCCCTTTCTCTAAAATGGCGTGACCGCTGTCTCATTGAAGTTACTCCAGATTGCTTTGTTCCAGTATGGACTTATTACAATTCTACAGCATGGAATTCCTTGAATGAAGACGAAAAGAACAGGCTCAAATCCCAGATGGCTCGTGCAGAAGTTGCTCAAGATAAACTTTGGGAAACTCAATCAGACGAAATTCTTTCCACTCTTACAAAATCTGTAAAGATGGTTCCTTGCGGAGAAGACTTAGGCGCTAACCTTCCATGTCTTCCTGGCGTTATGGAAAAAAATGGCATTCTTGCCCTTCGTGTTACTCGCTGGTGCCGCAACTGGGACGCAAAACCAGAAATGCCATATAAATATTTGCCTGAAACAATACCGCTTTCTGTAACAACATCATCGGTTCATGATTCCACCACTTTGCGTCAATGGTGGCAGGAAGACAGAGACGCAGCAAGTCTTTTTGCCCGCTCTTATGCTGATGCCTTTGGTATCAATGCAAACGATTTTGGTGAACTTCAAATGCTTTGCAATGCGCCATTCTCTGAAAAGATTGCCGAAGGCTTCCTTCAGGGACTTGCTCGTTCCGGAAGCTGCTGGTGTATTCACCCTATGGGCGATTTTCTTTCACTTTCAAAGAAATATTGGCTCGCTAATCCAAACGACGAACGAATCAATATTCCTGGAAGCGTAACAGACTTCAACTGGACTTACAGATTGCCGGCTTACCTTGATGATATTGCAAAAGATAAAGAACTTTTGGAAAAAATCAAGAAAATCGCTGATTTACACAAAGCTTAAAATAATTTCAGATTAACCGTTAGGAGGATATATGAAAGTATCATACAATGAGTTTCATGTAAGCAAAAAAATAAGAGATGTTTGTCAATTTGACGGAAGAATGTTTGCTTCCACTGGTAATGTAATTCTTGCAAATCTTAAAAATGTCCGCGCATTTGCAGATAAATTGAATAAGGAATTTGATCGTCGCGGGCAAAAGGACAAGCGCATTTCAGCAGGCTCATTGAATGCTATGGGACTGATTGACGAAATCTTCCACTATGTTTGTATGCTTTACCGCAGAGATAAACTTTTGGAATCTTTTAAAAAAGTTCTTGCCGATTTGGACGAACTTTACACAAAAGAAGCTATTGATTCAATGCTCCTTGATTTCACAAAGGAATTCCCGCCTGTTGAAGTTTATCAGGGAAAACTGAGCTCAGAAGAATATCTGGCAAAATCTGCTGTTGATACCGGAACTGGTGCAGAAAGAACAAACAGGGAACAGACTCTTGAAGAGCTCATTCTTCTGCATCTTGCAAACGAAAATCCAGCATTTAAGCCTTTTGCAATCATGTTTGACGATTCTGAATTAATTAAAAATCCGCTTTACGAAAAAACATGGGCCTCCATTCAGAAAACCTTTCAGAGCATGCCAAAATTCGGACCATTCAGCCATGACCTCATCACAATGCTTAGAGAACCAGTTACTTTCAGCCCAAACAGCCTGAAAGGCCAGCTGGATTACATCCGCCAATACTGGAGCGATTTGCTTGGAGAATGGCTTCGCCGCCTTCTTTCCGGAATCGACACTCTTTCTGAAGAAGAAAAGATGTTAATGAAGTTTAATCCTATCAATGGTGGCGACGTGAACATGGAACCATATAATTATGATGGTTTGATGAAGGAATACGAACGATTCTCACCAGACCGCGAATGGATGCCACGCGTTATCCTCATGGCTAAAACTGTTTTAGTTTGGCTTGATCAACTTACAAAAAAATACAATCGTCCTATCACTCGTCTTGACCAGATTCCAGACGAAGAACTGGACACTTTGCGTGACGAAGGTTTCACTGGACTTTGGCTTATAGGATTATGGACTCGCTCAAACGGATCCAAAAGAATCAAGCAGCTTTGCGGAAACCCAGAAGCAGCAGCTTCAGCTTATTCTCTTTATGACTACAACATTGCAGAAAATATCGGTGGTTGGGACGCCCTCACAAACCTTCGTACAAGGCTTTGGCAACGCGGTATTCGTCTGGCATCAGACATGGTTCCAAACCACACAGGTATGGACTCAGAGTGGATTGTAAATCGCCCGGATCTTTTTGTTCAACGCAGAGATGCTCCATCATCTACTTACACTTTCAATGGCGAAAATCTTTCATGGGACCCAAATGTTGGTGTATGGCTCGAAGACCATTACTACGACCATTCAGACTGTTCCGTTGTTTTTAAGCGCGTAGATTTCCGTAATGGTGACACCCGCTATATCTACCACGGAAACGATGGTACTGGTATGCCATGGAACGACACTGCCCAGATTGACTTTTTGAATCCAGAAGCTCGTGAAGCTGTTATGCAGGACATTCTGCATGTTGCACGAAACTTCCCAATCATCCGCTTTGACGCTGCAATGGTTCTTGCAAAAAAATCAATTCGAAGATTGTGGTATCCACAGCCGGGTCATGGTGGCGACATTTACTCAAGATCTGAATATGCTCTTACCGACCAGGAGTTTGAAGCTCGCATTCCAAACGAATTCTGGCGTGAAGTCGTAGACCGCGTTGCAAAAGAAGTGCCAGATACACTTTTGCTGGCAGAAGCTTTCTGGATGATGGAAGGTTACTTCGTTCGTACATTGGGTATGCACCGCGTTTACAATTCAGCATTCATGAACATGCTCAAAAAGGAAGAAAACCAGAAATACCGTGACACTGTTAAGAACACAATCAAGTTCGATCCACAGATTTTGAAACGCTACGTAAACTTCATGAACAATCCTGATGAAGATACTGCTGTTGCTCAATTCGGAAAAGATGACAAATACTTTGGTGTTTGTACTTTGATGATTACAATGCCAGGTCTTCCAATGTTCGGTCACGGACAGATTGAAGGCTATACAGAAAAATATGGCATGGAATTCACAAAAGCTTACAAGAACGAAACTCCAGACCAGAATCTTATCAATCGACACTGGCATGACATTTTCCCAATCATGAAAAAACGCTACATCTTTGCTAATGTAGACAACTTCCTCTTCTACGATGTATGGGACAATGGCGGAGTAAACGAGAACATCTTTGCTTATTCCAACGCATGCGGCAATGAACGCGCTGTTGTTTTCTACAACAACAAATATGACAGAGCTCAAGGTTGGATTAAGCAGTCTTGTGAATATGCAGTAAAAACCCCCGATGGTGTAGAAATGCACACTAAGAGCATCTCCGAGGCCATGGGTCTTACTCCAGAAGATGATAAGTTCTGTCTTTTCAGAGAACATCGCACTGGTTTGTGGTATATTCGCCGCAGCCGCGAAATTTGCAATTCCGGAATGTTCCTATCATTGAACGGATTTGAATATCAGGTTTATATGGATATCCATCAGGTGGCTGATCTTCCAGATCACAGATACCAGATTCTCTGCGACACATTACAGGGACGCGGATGTTTTGACCTTGAAACAGAATGGCAGGAAATCTGCTATCGCGATCTTTACATTCCTTTTGGTGATTTTGCAAAGACTATCATCCCTGAAGTTCACATGATGATACATCCTGCAACTGCTGAAAAACTTTCTGCAGAAACATTGAAAAAACAGGTCAAAGATCTTGTTGCTTCAGCAGAGGTTGCTGCCCTTAAATTCTACGAAACAGCAAATAGATTCGCTGGCAGCGAATACAAACTTTCTGAACCTGCAAAACAGTACAAAAATTTTGCAAAAAAACTTGAAAAGATTGTTCTTCTTTCAAGATGCAAAAAGGCAAAAGCTTCGGAAGATGTTACTGCAGCTCTTAAGAAAGCAAAAAATGCAGACAGCTTCCTTGAAACAGCATTTGCAAACAACAGCGTTCTTGATGAACTTTTGGTTTCTTACTCAATGGTTCAGCCACTTGCAGAAACTTGTCTTGCAGAAAAATGGGCTCTAGCTCGCAAATTCAGCGATTTCTACAACTCCCTTGGCGTTGCAAAATGCGATGTTCGCAATGAACTTTCGAAGATTTTTGCACTTGCAAAAGCAACAAATCCAGCTGCAATTGCAAAAGACAGCAAGATGGCAGGATATACACTTTGCCGCACATTGTGTACCGGTGATTATTCATTTGCCCTTTCTGGCGCAAATACTTACGACGGTATTTCATGGTTCAACAAAGAACTGCTTGATTCCAGCCTTATAATGGCATTTGCAATCTACGTTCTTTCTGAAGAAAAATTGGAAGAGGTTCTTAATCAGTTTGTAGACCTTATTTCTGCAAAAGACAAGGCAAACTATAAATGTGAAGAACTCATTGCCGCATTTGCTCCAAAGCTCAATGATGCTAAATCTGGTACAAAAAAGGCTTCTGCAAAAAAGACTTCGGCAAAAAAGACAGCAGCTTCTGAAAAGAAACCTGCAGCAAAGAAAACAAAGAAATAGTTCTTTTTAAGGCAAAAATATTCTTTGCCTTAAAAAAGGCGTCGCCTGACAAGCATTGATTTTCACGTCAATGATCTTATCTGGTGGCGCCTTTTTTGCATAATCTCGTTATTACACAAACCAGAGCATTGCATAGCAATCTGATTGTATAAAAGATTTTGCACAACAACTATTTGCTGTACAGGATTTACTGTTATAAAGTTGCTAAAGTTTTTGGATTATTGACTTCAATTCGCAAACATCCTTAATTTCAGACCGACCTGTCCGTGTTTTCATAAGAGATTCTTTTATGGAATCCTTCATAGGTGGAACTTCACCAATCGTATGACGAACAAAATCTTCTGAAAGCGACGGGCTGTCTCTTGCAATAAGGACAGTGCTGCCGTCTTGATCAAAATTCTGTTTTTTTGCCAGACAAGCCGCATAAGCACTAGCCGTATGGCGATCAGGATAAATTTTATACTTAACGAACAATTCTTTTGCTGCCGAATCAATCTGTTTTTCACTAAGAGATGCTGGAAAAACAAAATGCCTCATCAGAAGGCTGTTTGTACTAAAAACGTCTTCCAAGCGTTCAAGATTTGAAGGTTCAGCAGGATCTGCCGGATAGCGTTTTTCCAAAGGAACTATGGAATCAAGCAAAACAGGATTTCCCATAGCATCTTCAGAAAGGGCATCAGTTGATGGAATTACAAAACCATTTAATGGAAGCGCAAATTGCCATGCATAAAGACCAGCCACAACATTGCTGTAGTTACCAGGCGCCAATGAATAAAAAATATCCGCCGGGACTTTCTGTTTGATTCTGGAAAAAGCAAAAGGATAAAAAAATGCCTGAGGCAAAAGACGACCAATATTCGCTGTATTGGCAACCGTCAGTCCATGATCCAAAGCGAAGTCCCTTTCGGCAAAAATCTCTCGTACCATATCATGGCATTGCTTTTCGGTGCCATCAACTTCTACTGGCCAAACATTTCCGCCGTTCCAAACAAAATCGCTTTCCTTTATACCGCGGATGGCACCTTTTGGATAAACAATCACGGCCTTTACATGCTTTTTTCCTCTAAGAGCAATCGCAAGGCTTGTACCAAGTTCACCCTTAGAAACATCCAGAAAAACAGAAGATCCACCTTTCAGCTGATGAATTGTTTCTATCGCTGATGCAAGATAAGAAATTCCATAATCCCTGTGCATTCCCGTTGGTCCGTTAAAAAGTTCCATCAAGAATAGTTTCTCATCAAGTTGTCTGATTTCTGGAGCAAATTTGAATGCTTTCGTAGCAATGGTTTCACAAATGATAGGACTAAATTCGTCATTGATAAAGGCTGATGTTAATGTACCTGCCAATGAAGACCAACTTGTATTTTCGTCTGTATAAAGAATCCATCGGCGCAAGTCTTCAGTATTTAATGGAACATAAAGTCCACCATCTGCTGGCATACACTCCAGCACGGCTTTTGAAAAGCCCACCGATAAAGATTTGTTTCTAGTACTGGTAAATCTCATTGAAGAAAGTATAACATAATTTTAAATCTTACAAAACAGGTGCGCTTCTTCCTTTACTCAAATCTACCTATACCACAAAACCCGAAAATCTAGTAAAATATGGTTATGAATATTATCGTTGTTGGTAATGGTGGCCGCGAGCACACTATTGCCTGGAAAATTGCTCAGAGTTCTAAAGTTGAAAAGGTTGTATGTGTTCCTGGAAACGGAGGCACTGCAAATGAATCCAAATGTTGTAACGTTGAAATAAAGAATTGCGATTACATAAAGGATGGCGAAAACCCTTATGTTCAAATTGCAAAGCACGAAGGATGCGAAATGGCTGTTATCGGGCCAGAAGACCCGCTTGCAGAAGGCTTGGCCGACGTATTCTGGAATGCAGGCATTCCTTGTGTGGGACCAAAAAAAGCTGGGGCTCAGCTTGAGGCTTCAAAAGATTTGTCAAAGGAATTTATGGCAAAATATGACGTTGCCTGCGCAAAAAGCAAAACATTTACTGATCAAAAAGAAGCTGAAGAATACGTTCGTCAGCACGGTGCACCAATCGTAATCAAAGCAGATGGTCTTGCCGCAGGTAAAGGGGTTGTTGTCGCAGCAACTTTGGAAGAAGCCCTTGCAGCTGTAGCAGAACTTATGGATTCCAATGGTCGTGTTGGTTCCGCAGGTGCAAAGCTTGTAATTGAAGATTATTTACAGGGGGTTGAGATTTCTGTTCTTGCCGCTGTAAATGTAGATCCTGCTCATCCAGAAAATGCTTGCATCATTCCATTCCTTCCAAGCCGTGACCATAAACGTCTTATGGACGGTGCAAAAGGTCCAAACACAGGTGGAATGGGTACAGTTTGCCCTTTGGATGATGTAACCGACGAAATGATGGCTCAATTCCAGAAAGACTGCCTTGAACCAACTTTGAAAGGTCTTGTAAGTGAAGGTTTTGATTACCGCGGATTCATTTTCTTTGGTGTAATGCTCACAAAAAACGGTCCAAAACTTTTGGAATACAACGTTCGCCTTGGAGACCCGGAAACTCAATCTGTTCTTCCTTTGATGGATTTTGATTTTGTAGAAATGTGTCAGGCTATTTGCGACGGTTCTTTGAAGAACTTCAAGTTTGCCTGGAAAAAAGGCTATCAGGTAAGTCCAGTTGTTGTAAGCGGCGGATATCCAGGAAGCTATCCAAAAGGCAAAAAAATTACATTAGATAACGGAAAAATTGCTGCAGGTAGAGCAAAAATTTTTGTAGCAGGCGCAATTATTGATCGCCGTTCAGAAGACAATTCAATGGTAACAAGCGGAGGCCGCGTTCTTTGCTGTTCTTCATTCGGTACAACTTTTGAAGAAGCATGGAAAAACGCATACACTGCAATTGAAGGAGTTTCCTTCGAAGGTTCATTCTACCGTAAAGACATCGGTTTGCCAGGAGCAGCTGAATCTGGCGAGCTGTAACAGTTATTTGTCATAATCAATATAAAAGGGCTGTCCAATAAGTTTGTATTGCGGTGGTTGAGCTTGTCGAAGGGCCCAATGATCACTACAATTTATACT
>SAMEA3663293__coassemble_406_pt1 | contig 9097 bp, 7 predicted proteins | sample SAMEA3663293__metabat2_low_PE_021 | metagenome-assembled genome bin SAMEA3663293 (sample SAMEA3663293) | pig gut metagenome | biome: pig gut; feature: pig-associated habitat; material: faeces | place: China | collected 2013
ATAGGCATATCATATATTGACCATAGTTGGCGAAATTATGAGTCAAGAACTAATGCCCGTACACGTAAGGGTAAGAAGAAGACTGTTGCTAACAAGAAGAAGGCTTAGCGGAGGACATTAATGGCTACAGTAAAAAAGCGAAAGGAAAAGAAAAGCGTATTTGAAGGTAATGTTTACATTCAGGCTACGTTCAATAATACTATCGTTACTATAACAGATATCAGAGGTAATGCAATTGCATGGGCTTCTTCTGGTGGTCTTGGTTTCCGCGGAGCAAAGAAATCTACTCCGTTTGCTGCACAGACTGTTGCTGAAACAGCTGTTCAGAAAGCAGTAACTTACGGTTTGCGTGAAGTTCACGTATATGTAAAGGGTCCTGGAATGGGTCGTGAAAATGCTATCCGTTCCCTCGGCGCTATGGGACTTAAAGTAAAATCTATCCATGATGTTACTCCTGTTCCACACAATGGATGCCGCCCTCGCAAAACTCGCCGCATGTAGTTAGGAGACTTGAGCAATGGGAAGAAGTACACAACCTATATTAAAAAGATGTAAAGCTCTTGGAATCAGCCCAACAGTTATGGGTTATGACAAGGTTACAAACAGAAATCAGAAAGAAGTAAGAAGAAAGAAGTCTGAATACGGAACTCAGCTTAATGAAAAACAGAAAGTTAAGTTCATTTATGGTCTTCTTGAAAAGCAGTTTAATAAGTACTATGTAATGGCCACAAAGAAAACTGGCGTTACTGGTGAAATGCTTCTTCAGATTCTTGAATCAAGACTTGATAATGTTGTTTATCGTCTTTGTTTTGCTAAAACAAGAAATGAAGCAAGACAGCTTGTAAGTCACGGTCATATTGAAGTAAATGGTTCTAAAGTTGATATTCCATCTTACCTTGTAAAACCAGGCGATGTAATTTCAATCAAAGAAGGAAGCCGCACAACTGCAGGAATGAAAGCTATTCTTGAAAAGAGTGCTACAAGAGCTGTTCCTTCTTGGCTTGAAGGTAACAAAGACAATTGTTCTGGTAAAGTTTTGAATCTTGCTACAAGAAGCGATATTGATTATCCAGTAGAAGAACACCTTATCGTTGAATTCTACTCTAAATAAGGAGTATAGATGGCTCGCAAAAATCTGCTTAAAGGTTTCAAGAAACCGAAGGGTATTACTTTTGAGCATCTTGAGACAAATCCGAATTATGGAAAATTTACAGCATTTCCTTTTGAAACTGGATTCGGTACAACTGTAGGAAATACGTTGCGCCGCGTTTTGCTTTCTTCTATTCAGGGATATGCAATTTCTTCAATTCGCATTACATCTTATGATGCTGACGGTGTTCCTAAGGTTATCTCCAGTGAATTCGAAGCTATTCCGAATGTTTCTGAAGATACTTTGGAAATAATTAACAGTCTTAAACAGATCCGTTTGCGACTTCCTAACGATATTGAACAGGACACTGTTCTTTATGAATTTAAAGGACCTGGTGTTGTAAAGAGCGATGACTTTGCTAAGGAAGGTCAGGTTGAAATTATGACAAAAGACTTGCTTGTCTTCACAATGATGGAAGATGCTCGTCTTGATGTAGAAATTCAGATCGACCTTGGTAGAGGATATGTTCCTGCTGAAGTAAATGCGCATTACATTGAAGTTGTTGGTACACTTGCAATTGATGCAATTTTTACTCCTGTTCGTAAGGTTAAATATTCAATTGAACCTTGTCGTGTTGGACAGCGTAATGATTACGATAAGCTTGTACTCGAAATTTGGACAGACGGAACAATTGCACCGGAAGATGCATTAGCAGAAGCTGCAAAGATTGCAAAAGATCATTTCTCAATCTTTGTAAACTTTAATGATAGTGAAATCTCTAGTGGTGACGAAAGTGACGAAGAAGATGCTAAGATTAAGGAAATCCTTAGTACTCCAGTAGAAGAGTTGGAACTTTCAGTTCGTTCTTCAAACTGCTTGAAGAATGCTAACATCAGAACCATTCGCGAATTAACTAAAAAGACAGAAGATGATATTGGTAAGACTCGCAACTTCGGTAAGAAGAGTCTTACAGAAATCAAGGAAAAGCTTCAGGAATGGGGTCTTACACTTGGTATGACTGATTACAGTCATCTTAAAAATGCTGTCAACTTAACAAAGCAGAAGGAAGAAACAGATGAATCATAGAAATGGTTTTAATCCGCTTTCACGCACAACAGCACATCGCCGTGCTATGTCACGCAATATGGTTACTTCACTCTTTAGATTTGAACGTATTACTACTACAAAATCAAAAGCTCTTGAAGTACGCAAAGCTGCTGAAAAATTGATTACAAGAAGTAAGGTTGATTCAGTTCACAATCGTCGTGAAGCAGCAAAGTTCATTGCTGATGAAAAGATTCTTAATAAGCTTTTCACAGAAATTGGCCCACGTATGAAGGATCGCAATGGCGGTTACACACGTGTTCTTAAGATCGGTTTCCGTCAGGGTGATGCTGCTGATATGGTTATTCTTGAATTGGTAGACTATAAACTTGATAGCGCCGAAGAAAAGAAAGCTGAACCAAAAGCAAAGAAGCCAGCTGCAAAAGCTAGCGAAAAGAAAGCTGAATCTACAGCTGAAAAGAAACCTGCTGCAAAAAAGCCAGCAGCTAAAAAATCACCTGCAAAGAAAGCAGCAGAAGCTGCTGATGCCGCTGCAGACAAGGAGTAGAAAATGTCTAAGTCACATCGTGGTACTGGTATCCGTTCTCTCCCTGCTCACGGAAGAGGAACTTGCCCAATTTGTGGTAAGAAAAACATTAAAGTTCTTTATGAACAGACAATCGATGAAAAAACTGTTCAGATCTGTAAGTTCTGTAACGCTAATTTGAAGAACAAGGCTAAGGCTGCTGCACCAGCTGCACCTGCTGCTGAAGAAGCTCCTGCTGCCGAGTAATTTTCATTTACCGATTGAATTAGCCGCTCCACGTTTGCTGGGGCGGTTTTTTTTTTGCTTATGACATTTAATTAATGCTTGAAGTAATCAAGTTTTAGGGTGAAAAGTTATTTTTTATGTTGAAAAGGTGCGCCCGGGTATGGAAGGGCCGCCGGAAAGAATTGAAGGCGGTTGCGGAACGTAGTGGAGTAATGAGCGTAGCGGAACCCTGGAACACCCGTTTGAAAAAGAGTTTGGCGCCAATGAGAATCTGAAAAGAAAATCGCCATGTGCGTTGAAAGGGTTTGATGTTGTCATTATAATGTAGAAATGTTCCGTTTATATGTTGAAAGAAAGCCTGGTTTTACAAACGAGGCTGAAAGAATCTTTTCAGAAATCAAGAATTTTTTGGGCATTGCTGGTGTTTCTGGCGTGCGTTATTTGAACCGCTACGATGTTGAAAATGTAGGCGAGGCTGTGGGGAAGGCTGCGGCTACACGAATTTTCAGCGAACCTCAGAGCGATTTTTGCATTTACGACAAGGTTGATGTGAAAGATGGTGAAACTGTTATTGTTTGGGAATATCTTCCTGGACAATATGATCAGCGTGCAGATAGTGCTGAACAGTGTCTTTCCCTTTTGAGAGCTGGAATGGCTTCCACTTGTAAGGTTGGAACTGAAGCTCCTCGTGTGCGTTGTGCAAAAATGGTTATCCTTTCGGGTAGCGTAAGCGTTGATGATGTTAAGAAAATCGAAAATTATTTGATAAATCCTGTAGATAGCCGTTTGACTGATGACAATGTTCCTGAGACTTTGGAAATCAAATCTGAAGTTCCTGGGGATATCCCGGTTGTTGAAGGATTTATTTCTTTTGATGATAAGCAGATTGAAGACTATCGCAATAAAATGGGTCTTGCCATGGATCATGCGGACATTAAGTTCCTTCAGGACTATTTTATTGGCGAAAAACGCGATCCTACTGAAACAGAAATCCGTGTATTGGACACTTACTGGTCTGACCACTGTCGTCATACAACTTTTTTGACAGAGCTTAAAAACATTAGGGTTGAAGATGGTCCTTATGCTTCTTTGTTCAAAAAATCTTTGCAGAATTATACGGATATGCGTACAGAAATGTATGCTGGCCGAACGGATAAGCCTGTTTGTTTGATGGATATGGCTGTAATTGGTATGAAGTATCTTAAGAAGCATGGAAAGCTTGATGACCTGGAAGTGAGCGAAGAGAATAATGCCTGCTCAATTTATATTGATGTGCATTATACTCGCGACGGAAAGGGTAATGCTCTTAAGAATGGTTCGAAGGATTCTGTTGAGCGATGGCTTTTGATGTTCAAGAACGAAACTCATAATCATCCAACAGAAATTGAACCTTTTGGTGGTGCTGCTACTTGTATTGGTGGTGCAATTCGCGATCCACTTTCTGGTCGTTCATGGGTCTATCAGAGTATGCGTGTTACTGGTGCTGCTGATCCAACCGTGCCTTTGGAAGCTACTTTAAAAGGTAAGTTGCCTCAGATTAAGATTTGCCGTGAGGCAGCTCAGGGATTTTCTTCTTATGGTAATCAGATTGGTTTGACAACAGGACAGGTTAGTGAAATCTATCATCCAGGTTATGTGGCAAAGCGCATGGAGCTTGGTGCTGTTATTGCAGCGGCTCCTTTGAATACTGTTATGCGTGAAAGACCTGAAGCTGGGGATGTCGTTATTTTGCTTGGAGGCGGAACTGGTCGTGATGGTATTGGTGGTGCTACAGGATCTTCTAAGGTTCATACTCAGAAATCCGTTACAACTGCTGCTGCTGAAGTTCAGAAAGGTAATGCTGTTGAAGAGCGCAAGATTCAGCGCTTGTTTAGAAATAAAGATGTCAGCTTGATGATTCGCCGCTGTAATGACTTTGGTGCAGGTGGTGTTTCTGTTGCTGTTGGTGAACTGGCTCCTGGTCTTGATATTAATCTTGATGCTGTTCCAAAGAAATATGAAGGTTTGAACGGAACTGAACTTGCTATTTCTGAAAGCCAGGAACGTATGGCTGTTGTTGTTCGTAAGGGTGATGCGGAAAGATTTATTGCTGAAGCCGCTAAGGAAAATCTTAACGCTGTAAAAGTGGCTGATGTAACTGATTCCAATCGCCTTGTTATGAAATGGCGTGGCAAGGTCATTGTTGATATTGGCCGGGAATTTCTGGATGCCGCTGGTGCACATCATGAAGCTGATGCGTTAATTGAAAGTCCTGCAAGTCAGGATAAATCTCCTTTGGTTAATCCTTTAGATAGCGTAAAAGAAGAGCTTTCTAAGGGTAAGAATGGCGAATGTTTGAAAAACGCATGGATTGCGAATATGTCTGACCTTGCCTGCTGTTCCCAGCGTGGTTTAGGTGAAAGATTTGACGGATCTATTGGTTCTTTTTCTGTTTTGTTCCCTTATGGTGGAAAATATCAGTGTACTCCTGAAGCTGGTATGTGTGCAAAAATTCCTGTAGTTTCACCTTACGAAACTTCTACTGTAAGCTTGATGGCTTATGGTTATGATCCTCGTGTTGGACAGTGGTCACCATGGCATGGCGCTCAGACGGCAGTTCTTTCTTCTTTGACAAAGATCGCTTGTATGGGTGGTAAGAGTGTTGATTGTCGTCTTTCTTTCCAGGAGTTTTTTGGTCGTGCTGTAAGCGAAAAGACCTGGGGTTATCCTGCTGCTGCTTTGCTTGGTTCTATTGATGCTCAGAATGCCATGGGAACTGCTTCAATTGGCGGTAAGGACTCAATGTCTGGTACTTTTGAAGACATTAATGTTCCTCATACTTTGGTAAGTTTTGCGGTTGGTCATGATGAAGTGCAGAATGTAACAAGTGGTTCGTTTAAGGCTGCAGGAAATAAGGTTTACTTGATTTCTTGTCCTTATTCTGCTGAACTTGCTCCTGATTTTGATGTATTCACAAAGAATACAAATGCACTTTATGAATTGAATAAAGCTGGTAAGATCAAGGCTATGTATCCTGTTTGCGCTGGTGGTATTGCTGAAGCTGTTACAAAGATGGCTATGGGTAATAGAATTGGTGTAAAAATCGATAATTTGCCTTATTCAGCAACTGCAATTGGATTCAAACAGGATGGTGTATATTCAGAAAAAGATTTGTTTACTCCATTGTATGGTTCTATCATTGTTGAAGCTGATGGAGAAATGGACGTAAGGGAATTTGTTGAAGGTTCATGTTGTAAGATTGGCGAAACAGTTGCCGCAGCGGAAATCGAAGTAAATGTAAACAATATTCCTGGAACAAAGATTTTGATTTCTGAAGCAGAAAAAGCTTGGGAAGCAAAACTTGCAAAGGTATTCCCACCTGTAAGCGGTGCTGCAGAACAGGAACCCCTTCCTGACTTTGCGAAAGAAGTTCATAAGTCGTTGAGCGATGCAAGAAAAAATCCTGTATTTGCTGCTCCGAAATCAAAGCCTCGTGTATTGCTGCCAGTATTCCCTGGAACTAACTGTGAAATGGATATGGCCCGGGCATTCAACCTGGCTGGTGGTGATACAAAGATTATCGTGCTTGCCAATAAAACCCCTGCAATGCTCGAGCAGAGTCTTGCTGAATTCGAAAAGGAATTGAAGGATGCGCAGATTCTTGCATTGAGCGGAGGTTTTAGCGCCGGCGATGAACCTGATGGTTCTGCAAAATTCATTGCAAACTGTATTCGTGAAGGTCGTGTAAGCGAACAGATTATGAATCTTTTGAAGAAACGAGATGGTCTTGTGCTTGGTATCTGTAACGGCTTCCAGGCTTTGGTAAAAACTGGTCTTGCAATGTATGGCGAATTCCGCGATATGGATGAGACTATGCCAACTTTGACTTATAACAAGATTGGACGTCATATTAGCCGCATTGTTCGCACAAGAATGGTAAGCGCCATGAGTCCATGGGCAAACGATGCATCTGTTATTGATTCTCGTATTCATCTTGTTCCTATAAGTCATGGTGAAGGCCGTTTTGTTTGCGATAAAGAGACTGCAGAAAAACTGTTCAAAAATGGGCAGGTTTATACTCAGTATGTAGATGAATTTGGAGTTCCTGCTATCAGTGAACCAGATAATCCAAATGGTTCTGCTTTTGCTATTGAAGGTATTACAAGCCCTGATGGTCGCGTTCTGGGAAAAATGGGACATAGCGAACGAACTGTGGGCATTGACATGAATGGTGCGAGTGTTGATTTGATCAAGAATGTAGCGGGAAATCCATTGACTAACGCTTTGGAAAACAGCTGTCAGAATCTGTTTGCAGCTGGTATCCGCTACTTCAAATAACGGAATGAACGAAACCTGGTATGGATGATTCTGTGCCGGGTTTGCAGTTCTTTCCAGAAATAAGGAAAGGAAATGAAAAAACTCTTTTTGATTTTGGCTGCATCCGCTGCTTTGTTTTGTAGTTGCGGTAAGAAAAAAAATGCAGAAATTGTGAATGGCTGGTATAGTGATTTTGATGAAGCATTGAAAGTTGCACAGCAGGAAAACAAAAGCGTTGTGCTCTTCGTTTATGCATATTATGACACCATGCCAGGTTTTGTTGCCAGCGCACAAAATTTGATCTTGAATTCGGATAAGTTCACAAAGGCGATATCTGACAGATATGTGTGTGTTGGAATGAATATGTCTCCTGATGTGCTGGAAGCTGCGCTGGACAAGGAAAATGGCTATTTTGCTGATGAAAAAGTTGCTAAAAGAGCAAAGATTGCTGACAGATATAAGGTTTCTAACGAACTGCCTGTGATGCTGATTGTATCGAAAGATGGCTATTATATTACAGATGTAACTTTCAATTGTGATTCATACGTTTATGAAGGTTATGTGGCCGCTGTGGGGCTTAAGGATGAAGATGTAAAATTCTTTAACGATAAGATTGAAAAGATCAGTAAATCGGAAGGTGCTGAGGCTGTGCATGCAATTGATGAAGTGTATGATTCAACACCAGAAATGCTAAAGCCTTTACTTGGTCCTCTTTGTGAAAAAGCTGTGGAATTGGATAAAGGTGATGAAACTGGGCTTCTTACAAAATTTGTGATTGCCAATGCAAATGCCAGGGCATATAACTATCTGCTTGAAAGAAATGTTGCAGATGCCATAAGTGTTTATGAAAATGCTGCTGGAACAGAAAATATTGATGCAGACGGAAAGGAATATCTTTATTCTGCTTGCGCAAAATTGCTTATAGATACCCGTTCATCTGACACAGATTCGATTCTGATGTATTATACTAAAGCTAGTGAAGCTGGCGGTCAGAACAAAAAGATCCTTGAGGCTGAAGTGGAAAATATCAAGAAATTTATGGCTCAGGGCAACTGATAATCGTAGTCATGTTAATAACAGGCGTTTGGGCGCAATTTGTGTCTGACGCCTGTTTTTGTTTAAACTGAAAGGAGGTTTGAATGGTGGAAATTATAGGCTTGGTTTTGGCATCATTAGTGCTGATTACCCTTTCCATGCTCTTTTCGATTTCAGAAAGCTCCTTTTTGGGAATGAACAGGCTGCGACTTAGGATTCTTGTAAAAAAAGGAAACCGTCGGGCAATCAGAGTCATGAAGCTGCTTGCAGAAAAGGAAAGACTTATAAATACTTTGCTTGTGGCCAATGACCTGGTGAATATTATGCTTTCGTCGCTTATTACTGCGGTTGCCATGGGATTGTTTGGCAATAGTGGAGTTGGACTTGCTACTTTTGTGGTTACGATTCTTTTGCTTGTGTTTGGTGAAATTACGCCTAAGACCATTTCCACAAGAAATCCGGATAAGATTGCTTATTCGCTGAGTTTTTTTGTAAAAATCGTCGTAGTTGTGATGAAACCGTTTGTGGCGGTGTTTACTTTTGTTTCGCAGAGTGTGCTGAAGCTTCGGGGAATAGATGTTGGAAAGCCTAAACAGTCGTATACTGAAGAAGATATAAAATCTTTTATTGATGTAGGGAAGGAAACTGGGGTTCTGGAAGTCGGTGAAGGCAATATGATGAACCGGGTATTTAAATTTACAGACCTTGAAGCCAGTTCTATTATGATTCCTAGAACTTCCATTGCTGCCATAAGCGAGAGGGCCACATGGTCAGAGGTGATTGAATTGGCTCAGCGAACCCGTTATTCCAGATTTCCTGTGTATAGAAAGAATCTGGATGATATTGTTGGTGTTCTTTAT
>SAMEA3663293__coassemble_421_pt1 | contig 8835 bp, 6 predicted proteins | sample SAMEA3663293__metabat2_low_PE_021 | metagenome-assembled genome bin SAMEA3663293 (sample SAMEA3663293) | pig gut metagenome | biome: pig gut; feature: pig-associated habitat; material: faeces | place: China | collected 2013
CCCTTATGGTTCGTTCCTTTGGAAAAGCCTTTGCGCGTTTTTCCCTCGCTTATGTCCCTTTGTTTCCATCTCTTTTGTTTGAAGATAAAAATGCCAACGATCAGAATATTGAATTTACCAATTTTCTTTATGAATTGGCTGTGACCTTAAAGCCTTTTCTGCCAAAAAACACAATTTGCATCCGTTTTGACCCGGATGTGTTTTTTGATACCCCTGAGGAAAGAGATTTTTTTGTGCAAGGGGTGAAAGTTGTATCTTATGCAGATCGTTTGAGACTTACAAAAAATAAAGTTGACATTCAACCTCCTGATTCAACAAAAGTAGATTTGCTACCTTCAGAAGATGAAATTCTTGCAGCCATGAAGACAAAATGGAGATATAACATCAACCTTTCTGCAAGAAAAGGGGTAGAGGTTGAGAAAGTTAATGGACTTTCACCTGATTTTTCCCGGAAACTTGATGTTTTTTATGAACTTTATAAGATTACTGCTGAGAGGGACGGCATTGCCATGCATGCAAAAGCCTATTATGAAGATTTGATAACGTCTTCCTGGCAGGAAAAAATGCAAGGAAAAGATGTGCCTGAAGTGAACCTTTACATTGCTAAACATGAAGAAGATTATCTTGGTGCGATCATCACTTTGTTCAGTAAGTCTGAAAGCGTATATCTGTATGGATGTTCAAGCAACGTAAAGCGTAATCTTATGCCAAATTTTCTGCTTCAGTGGACAGCCATGAAAGATGCAAAGAAATACGGCTCGAAATACTATGACATGTATGGAATGCCCCCAACTGATGATGAAAAACATCCGATGCATGGACTTTATATGTTCAAAACAGGCTTTGGTGGAAAAAATATCCATCGAATTGGAACCTATGATGTTCCGCTTTCTGTTGCATATAAGATTTGTACCGCAATGGAAAATCTTCGCGCTTTCTGGCATAAGAAAATTCTCAAAAAGATTCGTGGCAGGTAACTGTTGGAAAATCCTATCGGGAACTGTCTGATTGTTGCAGGCGGTAAAGAATCTAAGATTCCTCATAATGATGGCGATTTTGTTATTGCCTGCGACAAGGGACTGGAATATTGCTTGAAGCAGGGGATTAGGCCAGATATTGCTGTAGGTGACTTTGATTCTTTTTCAGGTGAAATTCCATGCAATCTTTTTGTGGAAAAACTTCCTCGTGAAAAAGACGACACGGATACCATGCATGCTGTGAAAAAGGCAATTGCACTTGGGTACACTTCCTTTACTTTGACTTGTTGTCTTGGCAACAGACTTGATCACGCATTTTGCAACATCCAGACCTTGTCTTTCATAAAAAGCCAGGGTCTGGACGCAAAGATTATTGAAGACGATGAAGAGCTTTTCATAATTCAGAATGAAACAAGAAACATTCCGCCAAAAGATGGTTTTTCACTATCTGTTTTTTCCCTAAGCAAAAAATCAAAAGGGGTTTTTATTGAAGGTGCCAAATATAATGTTTCGAATTTCTGTTTTTTGGCCGATGTTCCCATGGGTGTTAGCAATGAATGGCAGGGAAATTGTACAATCAAGGTAAGAAAAGGCAGGCTTTTGGTCATATTAAGTCGATTAAGTTTATCCTGACAATCATCGTTGTGTGTAAAAGCTTTTTTGCTCATTATGAGAGGCTATGTGAATTTTCTCTGCTGTTTAATTTTTTTTGAAATAATCCGTCATTTCAAGTGCTTTTTGGAAAAAGCTTTCTTCCATTAAGTCTGGGAATTTTTCTTTGAGTACATTCAGGTTCATTCGCAAATTTTGCTGGTCATTACCAAAAATGATGATTTGCGTGTAACCGCATTCCCTGTGTTGTTTTGCAAGGTCATTGATTGTTGAGCAGACGAATAAAACAAAATCCAGTTCAGAAAGCTTTTGAATGGTTTGTTTGCTGCAAGGTAAAAGTTTCATATCCAGAAAAATCATGCCATGGGGATTTTGGATTTGCGTTAGGCCAAGTGCATTTTGGATTATCATCTGGATTGGGCTTTCTCCAAGGCTTGCAGCAGATATTGCGGTCATTCCCGAAATCCGCGGATTAATTTCTATGATATACCATTGTTTTCCGTCAAAAACAAGATCAACTTGACACAGTCCCTTTATGTTCATCAGTTTTCCAAGTCGACTCATTTCGCTTTTTAGCTTTGAAATCATGAAAATTTCATCAGTTACAGGCCCAATTTTAATGCTTTGCTTTGGACTTGTGATACCATACTGGTTGACCGAAAAAAAGAATGGATCTAGTACGGTAATCCCATCATCATTTCCCATGATTTCTATCCCAGCATGAATGCCTTTAATGAATTTTTCAACAAGGCGGTTACTCTTCATTTTTTTTGATTGAAGATAGTTTTTACTTCCTTCCGGCGTGTTTATGACATCTACGTTGAAAGAACTTAACCCGCATGTGTCCTTTATTACAATGGGATATTCCATCTTTTCCAGACAGGATTGTATATATTCCTTGTATACATTGATTTTTACAGATGGTGTGCTTTTTTCTGCCATGTACAGTTCCCTGTCGATTGAAAATCCATTGGGAATGGAAAAACCGTTTTGTTCCAGGAAAACACGTATCTTTTGCTTTTGGAAACAAAGCATCGAAAAGTTTTTGTCTATACATTGTTTATAGGTACTCATTTTTTCAGCTATTATGCTGTCCATGACGCAATGCCAGTCATAAGGAGGATCCCAGAAACTGACTGGAAGAGCCAGATCGCACTTTAAGGAATCAAGGAACCTGGCGATTTCTTCTGCTGTTTTCAGGTACTGGGGAATCAGATGATATTCAACAAATTCGCTTTTTTCGCAGATTTCTTCCCCATCATAATCGATTAAAAAAGTTCCTGGCATTTGTGTGGCTATAACAAATGAGTGTTCCAGATATGTTTGGCACAGTTTTTGGAAATTGTCCTTGCAGCTTGGCCACGAAATTCTGTGCATTGTTTTTGGATTGTAGTTGTTTGCATTTGTGCTGAACAGAAGAATACGCATGATATGATTTTATCAAATTGAAATATCATTTGAAATGGATATAATGCCTGTCATTGTAAAAAAAACGCCTTTCCTGTAAAATCCTATTCATGAATATGGAAGCTTTTGTTTTAGGTTGCGGAGGAATGATGCCGCTTCCTTACCGTCATCTTACTTCAGTCCTGCTTAGAAGAGATGGAGATCTTTTTCTTTTTGATGGTGGCGAAGGCACTCAGGTAAGCCTTAGAAGATTGAATCTTAAGTGGAAAAAAATCAATGCGATTTTCATATCCCATACCCACGCAGATCACATAACCGGGCTGCCAGGACTACTTATGCTTTCTGCTCAGGTAGACCGCAATGAACCGCTTTACATTTATGGACCTCCAAAAATTTCCCAGTACATTGAAACAAGTCGCAATGTTTTGGATATGTATATAAATTATCCAATTGTGGTAAAGGAAATAACCGCGCCTTGCGTTGTACATGAAGGCGATGGGTTTTATATAAGGGCTTTTCCCTTGGATCATACAAAAACTTGTGTTGGATATACATTGGAAGAGCTTGATCGCCCCGGAGAATTCAATCCTGCAAAAGCAAATGAACTGAAAGTTCCCGTAGGTCCTTTGTGGGGAAAGCTTCAGAAAGGTGAATCAGTTCAAAATACAGAAGGAAAAGTCATTACTCCTGATATGGTGATGGGTGAAAAACGTAGCGGCCGAAAATTCAGTTTTGTGACAGATACATTGTACAAATCTAGCATAGCAAAGGAAGTAATGGGCTCTGATCTTCTTATCTGCGAAAGCATGTTTGAAGATGAGCTTTTGGATCAGGCAAAGGAAAAGAAGCACATGACCGCAAGTCAGGCTGCGACTATTGCCAGAGATTCCAATTCAAAGCGAATGTGCATGATTCATTACAGTCCCCGTTACACGGATAAAGAGCTGGAAAAGCTTTTGTCCCAGGCTCAAAAGATTTATCCTAATGCAGAACTTTCCAGGGACAGAATGCATATTGAGATTCCATACGAAGATTAGCCAGAATGATTGAACTTGTTGATTTCTGTAAAAAATATTCTCGTTCTCCAAAAGAAGCAGATGTGGTTCATAACGTTAATTTGAAGGCTGAAAAGGGCAGGATAACTTGTCTTTTAGGACCAAATGGATCAGGAAAGACTACAATAATAAACGCAATTTGTGCAAATCATTATGCAACAAAAGGAAAGGTATTTGTTACTGATGATGATCGCAACGTTTATGATCCATCTGTAAATCTGCAGGAGTCCCAAAAAATTATTGGCTTTGTTCCCGAAATTCCACTTCTTTCAAAGGATCTTACTGTCCTTGAACAGTTGGAAAATACTGCCGATCTTTTGGGACTTGGTCAAAAACAAAAGGATAAAGCTATACAGGAAGTGGTTCACAAATGCGCATTGAAGCAGGTTCTGGTCAGGAAAATCGGCAATCTTTCAAAAGGCTATGCCCAACGTGTTTCCTTTGCCTCAGCTCTTATTGGGAATCCAAATAATCTGGTATTGGATGAACCTATGTATGGTTTGGATCCAGCTCAGATCATACAGTTCAGAAATCTCATTCGAACATCGGGCCGGGGAAAGACCGTTCTTATGTCAACCCATCTAATGCAGGAAGTGGCGGCAATGGCAGATTATATCTATATTATTTGCAATGGACAGATAAAAGCTTTCGGGACTCCCTCTGAAATCCTTTTGCAAAGCAATTCTTCCACAATCGAAGAAGCTTATATAAAGATTACAGGTGAAAACGATGAACTTGTATGACAAAACTTTAATTTCCTTTTGGAAAAAAAATTTCTTTTATTCGCTGATAAAGCCTGTTTTCTTTTTTTGTGGCATCCTGAGCCAGGTTTTCTGTGCCCTTTATTTTTTTGTGATACGGGATTTTTTTGGTGGCTCTGGAATCACTGATTTAAATTTTCTTTTCCTTTCGATTCCCTTTGTTTCGATTGTGGTTTTGCCTTCATTATGTACGAATAATTTTCTTTCAAGCAGAGAATTCAGGACTTTTCTGCCTTCTTATAAGGTGATTTTTGTACGGATAATGAATGTGGCTGTCCAATATTACCTGATTCAGCTTTCCCTTGTTTCAGTCGTAGAGTGTGTATCTCTTTTTGGCTCAGTGGATTATGGGCAAGTTTGGACAAGCTATATCTTTCTTTTCTTCTACAGTTTCTGTGCTTCTTCGATTTGTGTATTTGTTTTTCAATTATTTGATTCAATTGTACTTTCCTTTTGTTTCAGTGCAGTGACCATTGGAATTTTTTCTTCAATACATTTGCTTTCATTGAATGCCAGTTCCTCAAGCCTGCTTTCCTTGATTGTGCGTACATTGAGTTTTTCATGGCATTTTAATAATGCGGCAGGTGGAGTGCTTTCTTCCGTTGATATCTTGTTTTTCCTGATAACAGGATTTGTTTTTTTCTTTTTTAGTTGTCTCCTGTCTCAATATAAGAAAGGTTATGCTTTTAGTGTAATTCATAAGGTTAATGTGGTTTTGATGCTTTTGATTTTTGCTTTTCTTTATGCAAATTCCACAATCTACAAATCAAAGAAAGATTATTCCTACAATCAGAGCAGAACTTTAAGTGACTTTGGAAAAAGAATCTTGTCATTGCGACAAAATAAGATTTCCATTACTTATTACAGAAGTCCAAGAATCTTTTCTATTTTTCCACAAGCCCATAACGTCAGTGATTTTCTGTTGGAATATGGCGATTATGGCGTTTCTGTTCAGGAAGTTGATGCTGATTCTGAGGAAAACTCAAAAATCCTTGCTTCCTACGGAGTGTATCCTCAGAACATAAGAATAAGTGGCAACAATAAAGCTGAATTTGTAGGCGTTCATTCAGCTATCGTAATTGAGTATCTTGATAAATATGAAGTGATTCCGTTCATGATTTCCACCGATTCTCTCGAATATGAAATGGACGGACGGCTTTTGCATCTTTTAACCGGAAAGGAAAGAACTGTAAATGTTCTGGTGGCAAATGATCTTTCTGTTGAACATGATTATGATTACGTTGTTCCATGGATTAGTGCTCAGGGGTTCAGATGTAATTTGATTGATGTGGATGAAGCTGATATTGTTTCTCAGCTGACAGGGGATGACAAACTGCTGCTTGTAATTGGTTCTTCAAAGCTGTCTTTAGAGCATTGTGCGCAACTTGAGGAATTTCTTGGAAATGGAGGAAAAGCGATATTCTGTGTTTCTCCCTTTGATGCGGATCTTGTGAACAACTGGAGCATTTCGAAAAGCCAGAACCAGAACCTTTTCACCATGTTTGCAAAATATGGCATAAGATGGACTGGAAGATTGATTCGTGACTTGAGCTGCAGCAATGTGCGAATGGACAGCGATACAAACGCCGATGGAAGTAAATCCTCATCTATTGTAAGCCAATACATTTCCTACTGGCCATGGCCATCGCTTTTTCCACAGGAGAATGCTCCTTCTGGATTGTGCATGTATTGGCCATCTCAAGTGGATGTTTCGTTCTGCGATGCCGCAAAACCTTATCTGTTTTCTTCTTCTCTTGCACAATCCATAGGACAGTCTTTTAATGCCTATGGCTCTCTTTTCGACACTTTTCCCTTTGATTTCATGAGCAGCGATACCCAGTCTGATAAAGGTGTTTACCCGTTGGCTTTTATGGTCGATGGAAAAGTGAACAGAAATTTTTCCGATGGAATGATGGATTGCAACTTTCTTTTGATACCTGACCAGTATTTTGTTAATTCCTTCACGATTGGGTATTCAGGTGGTTTTGAAGCATGCCAGAATTTCAATTTTCTTGTTACACAATTTCTAAAACTTGGAGGAGAAGTGGAACTTGCTTCTCTTCACGATAAGGCTTATAGCAACCGCTCATTAAAGCTTTATAAAATCTCTGATCCAATGGAGTTTGAAAAAGCAAAGAAAAAAGTATTTTTCATTGTCTTTGCCGTGGTTCCCTCTTCTTATGTTGTGCTCTATTTTGTGTTGGTCCTGGTAAGAAAACAAAAAATCAATAAAATGCTGGTATGTCATGAAAATAAAAGTAACAACCACTAAGTTTTTGGGCCTTTTGCTATTTTTGCTTGCTGCTGCTTTTTTTATTGGTAAAGCGATTTTCAGCAAGTCCCAGCAATTCAGCCAGATGAGTTTGATTCACGAAAGCGACCTTTCTAAGATCACTAACGTTGTTATTAAAAACAAAAATGATTCAATAGAAATTTTCAATATTGCCGATGTCTGGTTTGCCAGAAAAAACGGTCAGGTTTTTCCCTGCTCGGATTTGAAGATAGTTTCCTTTTTCTCAAAACTTGCTCAACCAAGGGTTTATTCACTTTACTCAAAGGATTCTTCCTCTTTGGACCGGTATTCTTTGGATGAAAACAGCTGCTTTCAGTTGATATTGAAAAATGGGGAAAAGTTGCATTCAAAGATTGATCTTGGATCAAAGGATTTTAGTCATTCTTTCGTATTCTACACAACAGCTTCCGATCCTTTCATATACAAAATCTTCTATGATTTTGAAAATTTCATCACTACAGATGCTGCTTTTTGGAATGATCCAAGCCTTTTCTTTGAAAATCCATTTGGCCGTCAAACTCTTTCAAAAATAGTTGCGACCCTGGATTCAAAAGGAATCACTGTGCAGGCAGGAAGTCTTGATAAGGATGGAAATGATGTTTTTCAAAAGATAAAGACCCTTCGCCATGGAACGCTCTTTTCGCAAGCTTCCGATATGGTTATTTCCGGCGATTTTATTCGTGCTGGGGCAAAACCTGAACTTTTTGTGCGAGCTTTCTATGGCTCTGATTCAATGGATATCGCCTTTCTAAAAATTTCCGACGATTACTACTTGATAAGCTATTCGGCAATGGATGGGGCATTAAGCTGTTCCTTTACGCTTAGCAGATGGAGTTATTTGCAGCTGCGGACTGTTCTTTTGTCTGTGACAAGTTGATTTTGTCTCTTCAAAAGGATTATGGTTCAAGTGCATTCTTGATGTGCAATTTGCTTTTTATAAGTTCTCATTCCCTTTTTTTTTGCAGGTTTGTTTTATGCGCTCAAAACAAACAACGTTGCTATGTTGTATAGAAAATGTGCTATTGTTCCTGCTGCAATGCCGTTTGTTTTTAATGCACAATGGCGCAAGATGAAGTGTGCGCCGAAAGCGTTTACTACTGCAATCTGCCCATTGTATCGATGGCATAGGGAAAAAAGCAAAGCCGAAATCAGTTCGATTGCCAGAACAATCTTTTTGTCCTCTTTTGATATTAACCATTCAAGGCTTTCCTGAATATATTTTCTGTAAATTGCTTCTTCATAAAACGCTGCACAGGCGAACATAAGGATGCAGAAAAAGATTTGCGTTATGCCAGAGGGCAAAAGGACTTTTGTGTCTGAAAGGGGTGGAAGATTAAGCACAAAAGAGGCAAAAAGCTGAAGAAGAATCCCATAGATAAGCAGCATTCCGAATGTAAAGAACATTGTTCCGCCATTTATCAAAAGTATAAGGGTTTTGCTTTTTGCGTTGTCACAAAAATTTGTAACGTTGTTTTGCTGTGTTTCTTTATTGTGTAGAGACTTGTTTATCAGCAGGAGCAAAACTGCTGTTGCTGCAAGAATCAGGTTCTGCAATGGAAAATTCCAGGTAGTGAACCTGTTTTCTCCGCTTGGATTGGCAAGTATTGGTGGAAGAAGCAGTATAAAAAAACTCGCCAAAAATACTGCAATTTCTGTGAATTTCGACTGTAATTTCATGTAGAGTATGATATTATATATTTTAGGGGATTTTGTATAGCATGGAAACTCTT
>SAMEA3663293__coassemble_444_pt1 | contig 8413 bp, 8 predicted proteins | sample SAMEA3663293__metabat2_low_PE_021 | metagenome-assembled genome bin SAMEA3663293 (sample SAMEA3663293) | pig gut metagenome | biome: pig gut; feature: pig-associated habitat; material: faeces | place: China | collected 2013
TATTGATAGGAATGGGACTTATTGCAAGCGCAGCAGCTCTTATTCTGCTTTCTGTTGAAAAGGAAAACCGTGTTGCATTGCCAAATAGTCGCTATCTTATCCATCAGCCATTGAGTGGTATGAAAGGTGTCGCAACAGATATCGAAATCCATGCAAAGGAAATGGCAAATACAAAATCTGTAATCAATAAGATTATTTCCGAAGCTACAGGAAAAAGCCTTGCACAGGTAGAAAAAGATACAGACCGGGACTACTGGCTTGGTGCTAATGAAGCATGTGAATATGGTCTTGTAAGTCGAATTGTTTCAAAACGTTCGGATTTGGAAAAATAGTATGATTTTTCAGCTTACCGCAGATCTGGAGGATAAGATTCTCCATGCATTGGAAGATCAGGGACAGGAGTTTCTGGTGGAATCAGAATCCTCCAGTCTTGTTCCAGCTTGTTCTGTTGTGGCTGATGAAGATAATTATTATAGTTTACCTAGATGGGATTCTTCCGATGGTTTTTCTTTGCGCGAAAATTTTGTGAATGAACTTAATTCGCCTTTTGCGCAGAAAGAATTAAGGAAGGTTATGCATTCTGGAAGGGGGGTCTTTAAAGGTTTTAAAAATGTACTGAAAGATTATCCGTTGGTCGAAAAAGCCTGGCATAGATACAAAAATTTGCATATGCGGGAGTATATCGGCGACTGGTATAATCAGCTGCGGGAAATATGGGGACTTGAACGTCTGGAAACTGAAATCGAGAATTTAGATAATCTTATTGACGGCGATTTTGTTTTTCAGAATTTTGATTCTAAAAAAGGTTCAGCGATCCTTCATGAGTTTTTGGATGCAGCAACACAGGATTTTGAGTTAATTTCGGATGAAAAAATGCAGAAGGTTCTGAAAGAAATGATTTCAAACCAATTTATGGAAGGTTGTTCCGGCGATAGCGTTGTTGAACAGTCTGGAATCTTGTGCCGAACTTTATCAGAAGAATTTGCCGGAATTATCACGTCAAAACCTATATCCGGGGCAAATGATGAATGTATGCTGATAACCAGCTTGTTCGTGGCTCCGCAATACAGAGGTCTTGGTATTGGAACCAGACTTTTGCAACAACATCTTACAGCTTTAAAGAAGCTTGGAAAAAACAGGATTCTGCTGACATATTCAATGATACCGGAAGTTCTGGAACCTTTTTTGTTGAGTTCGGGTTTTAGAAAAATAGGTTCCGGTTTCTTTTCAGAGATCCAGTAATGCACAGTTGTCTGTAGTGGAAACGCTGTGTTTGCGTTCTTTTTAGAAACGCCCCGCTTTTATGCGGAATTCACAATTTTTTTGGAGTAATTTTATGTACAATCGCGATTCAGAAATCGACATGGAAAACGTAGCAGCATTTTTGAAGGATGCTTACGACAAGGTGTTGAATCAGGAAGATCCTGATGTTTTGACAGCCATCAAAAAGACTTTCAAGAAGACTGTTCCTCTTTCTAAGAGAATGTATGTGGCTGCTTATCTTGCAAAGGAAATGCAGAAAGGTTTCCGCGGTAACTTCCGTAGTCGCCGTGATTTTAGAGAGAATAAGAGGAATTTTAATAGCGAACGCCCTGCAAGAGAACGAAGACCTGTTGCTGATGCTGTACGCACAGAAGAAAAAGAAAGAACTCCTCGTCCAAGAGTAGAAATCGATCCATCACAGGCTGCCGTAATTTTCATCAGTATCGGAAAAAACCGTCGTGTTTACCCTCGTGACCTTGTGGGCTTGCTTATCAGCGTAGCTGGAATTGACAGAGACAGAATTGGTGATATTCGCGTTCTTGCAAACTATTCTTTCGTTCAGCTTTTTGCAGAAGATGCAGAAAAAGCAATCAATGTAATTAATGGATATGATTATCGTGGCAGAAAGCTTGCTGTAAGCTATTCTCGTCAGAAGGATGAAGCTGGTAATGATGGTTTAGCAGGTTCATTCGAAGATGATCAGAGTGCAGAAGATGCAGCAGCTTATGCAGCAGCTACAAAAGCTTCTGGCAATGAAGCATTTGGCGCACCTCATGTTGAACCAACAGAAGCTCCTGCTGAAGACAACGGCGACATGCTTGTTTAATCAGTTCGTTAAATAGAGAAAGGGGACTGCAACCATTACTTACTGGGACAGTCCCTTTTTTATGCAGAAAAATATGTGTCAGATTCTTTCGTAAGTAAGAAATGAAAACGCTGGCATGCTTTCCGGATGCTTTTCTTCCTGTGTCAGTTTCCATTGTCTTGCATCTATTTGGGGAAAATGCCTGTCGCCAAAGCATTCTATTTCTACTTCTGTAAGATAAATTCGTTTTGCTATCTGCATGGCTTGTGAAAAAACTGTTTCGCCGCCTATGACAAAGCATTCACCGCCACCTGCTGTGCGACCGATTTCTACGGCCCACTCAAAACTATCTGCATATACAAGGTTTTCCATGCTCTGTTCTACAAGGTGGCTATCATGGGATATGACAATGTTCAATCGACCTGGAAGAACTTTTCCAATGCTCAGAAAAGTTTTTCTTCCCATAATTACTGGGTGACCCATTGTGATCTTTTTGAAATGTTCCAGGTCTTGTGGCAAATTCCACGGGAGTTTTTCTTTGTTTCCAATGACCCTGCCGTTTTTTGTACAGGCACAGATGATGGTAACGTTGCGTTCCATAAATTATATGTTTACTTCAACAAGGTTTCCAACAGGCACTTTCTGTGCGTAAACACTCTTGATGTTTCTGTATGGATTTGTGAAATTCTGTATTTGATTTCTGATTTGAACAAGATGAGTCTTAAGAAGTTCTTTGTTCTTCTGGTTCTGTTCCAGAACTTCGTTCTGGAGTCTGGTTAGATCAGCCTGGATTTTTTCAACAGATTCGTTTTCTTCTGAGGAATTTTTTGCACTTACGGCTTTATATATTTCAGACATTGGAACGATTACCTTCTGAAGGTTTGCGATTCCAGATGCAACTTCCTGGCCCAGTTCTGTGTGAATGGCCAAAGCTTTTGTGTCTTCACTATCGATTGAATCCTGCTGCTTTTCAAGGATGTTCAGGTATTCCTGAAACTTCTTTTTCTGCTGCTCAAGAAGTGATCGGAATCTTTTTAGGATTGCAACTCGTTCTTCAAGTTCGTGCTGTGAAATCTCTGCCATGGGATTTATCTCCTTCTTTTTTAGCCTGTAATGTTCAGTGAAGAATGCATGACTGCAGCAGGAGCGTTTGCTGTGCTGTTGGATGCTGTTCTCCAAGCTGAAAGAAGTTCTGACATCATGTTTTCAACAAAAGTGACTTTATCTTTGTTATGGTTAATTGATGCATCTGTGAGTTCTCTGTTGAAATACAGATAAAGAGACATAAGATTTTTAGCAATGTCTCCGCCTTTTTCCATATCAAGAGAGACCTGAAGTTCTGAAATAATTGCCTGTGTTTTCTGGATAAGGTTTGAGAATTTTTCGTTATTTGACGCTTTGATCTTTCCGTCAGAATCTATGAGAGTGCTGGCACTCTTAAGGTTTTTTACTGCAGCTTCATAAAGCAGAACGATAAGACGACCTTGACTTGCTGTTTTAATGTTTGTGCTCTGATAAGCATTGTATGCCTGATTGTAACCCATATTGCACCTCCCGGGGATAATCATAGTTATACACTCTGAATATCGGAGTGCCATTAAAAAACTTTACAAAAAAAACAAATTTTATCGACAATTTTTTCAAATATTCGTATATTTAAACTGAGGTTATTATGAACGAAAAGAATGACAAATCTCCAAAGGATGAAAGAGATCCTAATGATCCTTACAACTTCTTTAAATTTGCCGGTCCTGAAGAAAACAAAAATGATGATGACAAAAAGAAGAAGAAAAAAAAGCGGCATTTTCCGCTTTTTGGTGTTTTAATAATTATATTTCTTCTGATTTTGCTTTTTGATAAGGTTATTCTCAATAAAAGTGAACCGCTTATCAACTATTCTGATTTTATGGCAAAAGTTGAAAGCGGTGAAATCAATGCTGTTGAAATCGATGAACAGTATCTGATTGGTTATCAAAGCAAAAATGCTTTGGATGAAGATAAGTCTGCTGGCATCTTCAATACAGGCAAAAAAACTAAGTCATATAAAACAGTTGGTGTGGTTACAGACAAACTTTTAAATACTTTTGATGAAAAAGGGGTAACCTATAAATTTGAAGCAAAATCGAACAATTATTTCCTTCAGATCCTTCTGAATGTGATTATTCCGTTTGGAATCATATTCATCATATATTTCCTGGTTTTCAGAAAGATGAATGGTGGTGCCGGCGGAATGGGAAGTATTTTTGGCGTTGGGAATTCCAGAGCAAAATCTGTAGAGGAAGGCAAGGTAAAAACTCGTTTTTCAGATGTAGCTGGTGTTGATGAAGCCAAGGAAGAACTTGTTGAAGTAGTTGACTTTTTGAAACAGCCAAAAAAATATACTGACATCGGTGGTAAGATTCCAAAAGGCGTTTTGCTAGTTGGACCTCCAGGAACTGGTAAGACTTTGCTTGCCCGCGCTGTTGCTGGTGAAGCAGGCGTTCCGTTCTTTAGAATCAGTGGTTCAGATTTTGTAGAAATGTTTGTTGGTGTGGGTGCAAGCCGCGTTAGAGATCTTTTTAAGCAGGCTCGTGAAAAGGCTCCGTGTATCATCTTTATTGACGAACTTGATGCCATTGGTAAAAGCCGTGTAAATAATCTTGGTGGCAACGATGAACGGGAACAGACTTTGAATCAGCTTTTGGTTGAAATGGATGGTTTTGACAATGAAAAGGGATTAATTATTCTTGGAGCAACAAATAGAGCTGATGTTTTGGATCCAGCATTGCTTCGCCCAGGTCGCTTTGACAGGCAGGTAATCGTTGATCGCCCTGATGCAAAGGGTCGTGAAGCCATCCTTAAGATTCATGCAAAGAATGTAAAAGTTGACAAGTCGGTGGATTATACTGCATTGGCTCATACCACTGTGGGTTTTGCAGGTGCGGATTTGGCAAATCTTGTGAATGAAGCTGCTTTGTTTGCGGTTCGACGTGGAAGACAGCTTGTTACAATGGATGATTTCAACGAAGCATTTGAAAAAATTGCATTTGGTATCCAGCGAAAGAGTCACGAAGTAAAGGAAAAGGCTCGTCATCTTACGGCTTACCATGAAACAGGTCATGCGCTTGTTGCAGCCTTCACTCCAGGAAGTGATCCTGTTCACAAGATTACGATTATTCCTCGTGGTCAGGCAGGCGGTTATACCTGGACTCGCCCAGACACAGAAGATTTCATGACAAAATCTCGTCTTATTGGTGAAGTTGATCTTTGTCTTGGTGGAAGAGCGGCCGAAGAAATTGTGTTTGGCGAAATAAGCACAGGTGCTTCAAGCGATATTTCCAGAGCTACATCCATCATCAAGAGCATGATTACAGATTATGGAATGAGCGAAAAGTTCAAGAATGTAACCCTTGGAAAAACAGGCCGCGGTTATGGTGGACCTACAGAACCAGAGTTGGTTCGGGAATTCTCGGAAGAAACTCAGCGCTATATTGATGAAGAAGTTGCAAGAATGATGGATGAACGTTATCAGCATGTTCTACAGATTCTTGGCGAACATAAAGCTCTTCTTGATTATGTGGCAAGGCTTCTGCTTAAGCAGGAAAGCATCGAAGGCAAGGAATTTGAAGATATCGTAAAATCCGAAAGCCGTCTTGATATGCTTGTTTCAGAAGCCGGCAAAAAAGCGGAAGAGGAGCTTTACATCAATGCTGCCGCAGCTCCAGAACTTTTGGAACAAAGTGAAAAAAAATCGCTTGAAGCTCCGTCCCATGATACAGTTCAGGATAATGCGGTGGATGTGGAAGTTTCAGCAGAAGCGACAAATGCAGCTGCAGAATTGCGGGCAACTGCTGATGAAATGAAAGAAGATGCTGTTCAACCAGAAAATACTGGTGAAGCTGTTGCTGGTGAACAGGAATCAGAAAAAGGCGAATAGTTCTTTTATAATATTACCGATGAAAGGCGGAAAGGAGTTGTTTTACGAACAGGCTTTTCCGCCTTTTTTATTGCAGACTTTTACTTGACCGTCTATCCTATCTTTAATAAAATGGTAAATTATGAATAAAAGGGTAAAATTTTTGGCAGTCGCTGCTTTCGGTCTTTTTGTTGGTGCCGCAGCGTATTCTCAGGGTGTTATAACCGCTTCTGCATATTTTAAGACGGTTTCTGATTATTATTCCACAATCAATGATTATGAAGTGGATGTAGATATTGTTGTTGGCAAAAAGGAAATGCATGGAAAAGCTTCATACAAAAAGCCTGATCTTATGCGTATTGACTTTTCAAAGCCAATGGATCAAGTGATAATTTTTAACGGCAACAAGCTTACAGTTTATCTTCCTGATAGTTCCGCAGTTCTTGAGCAGGAGCTTTCTTCTGATTCAAACCGACTTAACACAGCATCGGGACTTTCTCTTTTGAGCAGATATTATGTTGTTTCTTATGAAATCGGCCAGGAACCTGTACCTCTTGATGAAGGCTCTTCTGAACAGGTTATCAAATTGATTTTGACCCGACGTTCGGTGACAGAAGCGTTCAGAACTATCAAACTAGCAATCAGTGCTGATACAAAAACAATAAGAAGGGTTGAAGCTACACCTGCAAAAGGTGGCGACTCATTTGTATTCAATTTTTCAGATTATGTAATAAATGAAAACATTTCAAATCAGCGCTTCATTTATGATCCGCCTTCATCTGCAAACAATTACAACAACTTTTTGTATACGGAGTAAACCAGAATGGACAGCTATGGAGAGATTCTAAAAGAGGCTCGTGAAACCAAGAATCTTGATTTCGATACAGTATCAAGAGAAACTTCAATTAACAGGGCTTTTATTGAAGGCTTGGAAAACGAAGATGATTCTGCGTTTCCTGGCGAACCATATATGGTGGGATTTCTTCGCAATTATTCCGATTATCTTGGTACAAATACCGACAGCCTTCTTCAGCTGTTCAGAAATAAGAAGCTTCAGGAATCTCCAATTCCGGAAAATCTGATTGTTCATAAAAAGCCTTTATTCTTTTGGCCTTCGATTATTACAGCGGGCGCATTGGTGTTTGTTGGTCTGGTTTGTCTGGCGATTTTCTTTTTTTCAAAGCGAAATAACGATAATTCCCTCAAGATTGGTCCAAATACAGCAGTAAAAAAGTATGTTCTGGAAAATTCATTGGAGCAAAGATTTTATGTTGGGGACCAGATTGTATGTCCTACTGCAAATGGAGAAATCGTTCTTACAATTAGCGAAACATTGTCATCTCTTGGAATCCAGAGTCCTGTTGGTGTTTTGTACACAGATCTTGCTGAAGAAGCTGTCCTGGATGTAGATGGAGATGCATCAAGTGATTTGATTGTATATGTTTCTGATATTTCAAAATCAAATTCAGCAAATGGTGCGGAAGTTCGTTTTGTAAAGAGTCAGGGTGGCGCTACAGTGGCTTCTTCCGTACTTCAGGCTGATATTCCTCTTGCAACCGAGGTTGTTGGACGTCGTCAATCTGTTATTCTTGAGGATAACCGCGCTTATCCATTCACTTTGGAAGGCACTTTCCGCGGTCCATGTTTGTTCAGATATAAAGTTGATCGTCATGACTCTAATGAATCTTACTTTGCAACTGGTGAAGTTGTGACAATGACCGCAAATAATGGTATTCGCCTTTGGATGTCAAACAGCAATGCAATCAAATTTTCGATTACAGCAGATACGAAAGAATATGAAATTCCAATCGGGAAAGCTGGTCAGGTTCTTGTAGAAGATATTAAGTGGATTAAAGATACTGACGGAAAATACAAGCTGGTGGTTATTGAACTTGACTAAATTCTTTATTGATCAGCACGGCTGTGCAAAAAATCAGGTTGATGGGGAATTGATCATCAACAGATTGGTGGCTCTTGGAATGGAACAGACTTTTGAGCCGGAAGAGGCTAGTCTGATAGTTGTAAATTCCTGTGGGTTTATTGAAAGTGCAAAAAAAGAATCTTTGGATGCGGTATACGCTGCAAAAAATATGTACCCGAATGCAAAAATTCTTTTGGCAGAACGATATGCAAAGGATTTAAAAGAAGCGCTGCCTGAAGCCGATGGTATTTTTGGAAACGGAAATCTAAATAAAATTGATGAAATAATAAAACTTCTGATGGATGGAGAACACCCTGTTTTAACGCCTCCTCAACAAGGGGTTTGTTGTGGCGAACGTAACATGCTGCTTTCTTTTAAAGGCAGCGCTTTTGTGAAAATTACAGAAGGCTGCAGCAATCATTGTACTTTTTGTGCAATTCCTTTGATTCGCGGTGAGCTTAGAAGTCGCAAAGCTGAAGAAATTATTGATGAAATTAAATCTTTGATTGATCGGGGTATCGTTGAATTT